>Ga0136655_1000536_pt1 | contig 17054 bp, 10 predicted proteins | sample CPBDNA_2_FD_94863 | JGI IMG/M metagenome (GOLD analysis project Ga0136655, IMG submission 94863) | Freshwater to marine salinity gradient microbial communities from Chesapeake Bay, USA - CPBay_Spr_15_0.8_DNA (version 2) | ecosystem: Environmental > Aquatic > Marine > Coastal | place: USA... | reverse complement strand
ACTTACAGGATAGCTACCTCCAGAGCAAAGGGTGGAATCTAATCCAAGTTCAAAACGAGGTAATGTATTCACCACTATACTCACAGAATCAATTCGTTGACAAGTACCAACCCCTATTGTGGCAGAATAAACACCCGTTTTATCTGCTACAAAATAGGGATTTGTAGATCCGTCCTGCCAAATAAACGATGCCGACGGAATCATAGGTTCCAGACGCACCTGCTCTCCTTCACAAATCTCTTTATCTGTTCCTAAAAATTGACTGGGTACGTCAATAAAAGTGACGGTTACCGAATCTGTTCTAAGACAACCATTTAAGTTAGCCTCTACTACATATATGCCATTTGAAAGTACACTGATTTTAGCTCCAATGTCGCCATTATTCCATTTCAGGGTACTTCCCGGCGTAAAACCTACCTCTATAATGCCAATTTCACCGGTACAAAGCAGCAAATCAGGTCCTGCTGCCACGCTTGGTCGTTGATTAAACACTACAAAAGTGGTATCAATATTTAAACAACCAAATTGATTTGTTGCTTGTACCCAGCTTAGCCCACTTTTAGCGACTTTTATAGAGGGCGTTAGTTCCCCTGTACTCCAAAAAAAAGTGGTATTAGCCTGGGCTACATTCAAAGTTACGGTATCACCCTGGCAGGCCGGTGTTTCCTGTGGCAAATTCAAAACAGGCAATGGATTGAATGTTACCTGAACATCATCTTTGTAAATACATCCATCAAGATCTATCTCTAACCCATAAACCGCGTTGGTAGAAACGGTAATTTCGGGCGTTGTTAAACCATTTGTCCAGAGGTATTTGGCCGTTGGAAAAACCGGACTTTGACCAATGGTAATGGTATTTCCCTCACAAGAACTTAATGATGGGGGTAAGCTAAACGTTGGTACTTGTTTATGACTAATATTTACGCTACCCGATTTCGTACATCCGTCTTTTGCAACCGTCAACGAATAAATCCCGGGACTGCGCACCTGATAAGTCTGGTTCCTGCTGCCGTCTTGCCACAAGTAGCTCTCATAAGTGGTTGTACTTCCCAAAGTAAGTGTAACATCGGCACAAACCGTAGTATCTCTTCCAAATTGCAAATCAATGACAGGCTGATAATCAATAGAAATAGCGTCTTTTATCACACAAGCACCTACATTAACTGCCACGAAAAAAAGACCGGATTTATCAGCGGTAAATTTCGCAAGGGTCGTATTATCTTGCCACGAATAGGCAGTAGCGCCAGGAAGCGACGCATCTAATGTCAAGGTAGCCTCAGGGCACAGAAGCGTATCTTTTCCAAGGTTAAGTGTGAGCGGCGTCTGAAATTTTACCTCTATTGAATCGGAAACGGTACAGCCCGAAAGGGTAACAGAAACTTTATACTTCCCTGGTTTAGTCACCACATAAAAACTATTTAAAGAGCTATCCTGCCATACATATCGCACACCGATAGCCTCTAATTTTGCGTCTAATCTTAGGGTATCGCCCAGACAAAGGGTTGTATCGGCGGGTAAATTCACTTCAAATTTGTCGGCTGCAAGCACCTGAACAGTATCTATGATAACACAGGTGGTACCATAGGTAACTTTTGCCCAATATATTCCCGGGGAATTCACTGAAACCGTTGGTTGTACCGAGTTATTGAACCAATTATACCGTTCTCCAGGGCTATAAGTCCTTGCATCTAAAACAATTGGCTCCAAGGTACATTGCACCAAATCGGGACCTAAAAATCCTTCATTTTCATAATAATTTGGAGAATCAAAAAGCCAGTTTGTATTACTATTGGCAATATTTGCACTTCTTACCCCCGCGTAAAATTTTACAGATCCGACGCCTATCTGATCCCGCATTTGAATAAAGTCACCCTTAATTTCTCCTGAATTCATGACCACCTGCGATTGCCTGCCGGTCTGGGTACTTAATAATTCTATGGGATTACAATTATTGCCAAAAACCTGAAAAAAATTGGTAATTTCCTGCGGGTTGTTTGCATCCAGTCGATACGTTTTACCTGGTGCGAACAATAAACTATCTATTTTATGTTTTCCTAAAATAGTTCCGCTACTTAGAAATTCGAGTATTTTAATATTTGAAATACCTGATTCAGTTTTTAACGTACTATTTCCAGTTTCTAATGAAAATAATAGCTTGTGAAAATCATGTGGCTTCCGCTCGTTAAAATCTCCCCCGTTAATAAATTCAATGATAGAAGTACCAGGAATGACGGTGATAGAATCACCTTGTAAATTGAATTCTGAAAAATTTTCAAAATTCCCACTGATATACCAGTGGCTATTGGCCAATTCCAATCTCTTAGGGGTATTTTCTCCACTTCCGTAAAAATAATGAATATTAGCTGACTGTCCGTTGGTAAACAAAGTACCGTTTCTTAGTGCCAAATCATAACAAGTAAGAGAATCAAGAAGGGTCCATTTTCCACCGCCATCCACTTCAATATAATTAATATACTGACCCGCAAAAAAGGCTGTATTAGTTGTCAAATTTCCCTTGAGGCTCAACCTATGAAGACTAAATTCACAAACGTTCTTGTTTGCAAGAACCAAATTACCATAAAGTTCAAGATTTTCAACATTTTGAGATCTTATCCAGGGTCTATTTTTGACGTTACCAATGGTAAAATTTTTAGCATAGGCCGTACTGGTTTCAATTATTGCGGAAGCCCCTGCAAATGGAAATGAAAATTCATCAAAAAAAACATCGTCCAATGGCGTGGGAATACATTCTCCACCCGGACCATTACTAGACAGAGACCAATGAGCAATATCTGACCATGAACCAGTACCTCCTACCCAATACAGTTTTCTACCCACTTTTTCTGTAAACACCCAATTTAGCGCATTACCTAAGTTCACAGAATTATTAGCGGTGACCAATCCGGTTCCCACAGAATGTAAATCTTTAACAATAAAATGAGTAACGGTAGTATTATTCTCAAAATGAATAGAAGCCTTAACACTATTTGTTGTAGAACCAAAATATATGAGCCCATCACAGGCATTCGATGGAATTAGTTCACCAACAAACAGCGTTGAACCCGCATTCACCCTATATTGGTATCCGCCGGTAACCTCCCATTTGATAAATCTCAGGCTATTGGATACGGTAAGATTATTGGCACTTACAAATAGATTAAATTCATGTTTTTTATTATTTGTAAGATTTCCGTTGACATTAAAATGACCATATTGCTGTATATTATTAAATTTAAGTGGATTATCTCCCCAAAGATTCATGCCCCCATAACTAAAGAAGATAATCGTTGACCCGCCCGCATTTAGGGTAAAGTTTTTGGTTTGCATGCTCCATTCTGACCAAGGCGTGAGTTGAGGCCTGATAACAACCAGAGAACTACCTAAGGTCAGTGTTCTTACATTTCCTACTTCGTCCCACCTTTGGCTTCTAAAATTTTGAATAGTTAAAATCTTACTATTTGTATTTAAGCCCCCTTTAATAAGGTGAAGATCGAGCGCCACCTCCATATCGTCTTCTAAAATCCAGCTACCTACTCCATTAAAATAGAGATTTTTTTTAAATTTTTGGGATGCCATGGTAATGCCATTTCCAGCCGTATTACTTTCAAAAAATACATCTCCTCCAATATCCCATGACATAGCATTGATCAATTTCAGATAGCCGAAAATATGGATAAATTGGTCTGAATTCCCCACAAAGGAAGGATTACCCGTTGCACCTGTCCAATCCATGGAACGACAATAGGCATTATCAATATTTAGATTAACCGTTCCTCCGGCGGCGGGAAAACTATTGGCATCAAAAAAAACATCGTCCCCAGCTGTGGGCACGCAACTGCCAGCAACTCCACCCGAGGTGGATGCCCAGTGCATTGGGTCAAACCAATCGCCGGAGCCACCTACCCAATATAATTTATTATTTACTTTAGGGGTGATAGTCCATCCATTATTATTTCCCAAATCGGAGCTATTACTGGCATTGAATGTAGCGCCTCCTGTGGCTGAAATATCTCTTATACTCAAATAATCTCCTGTTAATACACCTACATTTGAAATAAAATTGGTTTTCACCCCACCCGAACCACTTAATATTTGTATTGGATTGGCGCAATCTCCTTGTGCGTTTAAGAATTTGAGCTTATAATTCCTTCCCTCCTGAAACCTGTAAGTTCTACCTTTTGCTAAAGATAGCGTGTCCATACTAATGGTTCCTGTAGTAAAAGTTTCACTACTCAGCGAATAATGCTTAAGAGAAATACTATCTACCTGAATTCTGGCTTTGCCCGTCCCAGATGTATGTGCAAGGTTTCCCCATTGTAAACCACCAATACCTTTTATCTGAAAAAGTGCATTCGCAGAGCTTAGCACCACTGATGTTTCTTGACCAGAGAATTTACCTTGCGAATAACTTATGATGGCCGATGGTATTTCAATATTACTGTTATAAGATAAATAAAAAGCGGAACCTTGAATGGTTACATTCGATCCATCAAAATTAATATCCGTTTTAACATTTTTAAGAATAAGGTCTAAATACCCTGTTTTTATATCAAAACCTTTCGATGAAAAAACACCTCCTTCAAAAATCAATAAACTATCAATTTCTATGTCTCCATTCAGTTGAAAAGAACCTGCATTTTCTTTAAAGCGAACGATACTATGAAAGGCATTTCCCGCCATTTGAATTTGAGCATTCGGTAAAGCTGCCGAAAAATTCACCTCGCCCAAAAAAGTAAAATTTATTTTATCATTGAATTTTAAATCGCCGAAAATATTCAAAATGCCTGAGGATAGACCTTTTACCTCTACTGATTGGGTAACGGTTGACATATTTAATGATTGGCAGAATGTTATTTGCTGATCAATCTCTATCGTTTGATTTGGTGCGGTAAAAGATTTGTCGTCAAAAATCACATTATCATTCGAGCCTGGAATCGCTGAAGGTCTGATACTTCCGCCAGAGGTGGTGGCCCAATGACTCAAATCGGACCATTTTCCTGATCCTCCAATCCAATAAATATCAATACCAAAGAGCGCGTTAGTTACGCTCCAAAGGATAGTTGCCAGCATTATTTTTTTCCAGGAAATCAATGGATTCATTTTTTCAATTATTCAAAATAAACATCGAAGATAATTTATTAATTAAACGTAATAAAGAATTATTTTATATGGGTTTCACCTAATTAATGCCATACTCACACATTTATTTTTTTAAGTGGCAAAATTCGTCATGAGCACCAGGTAAATAAGCCAAACTGACTAAGAACTCACGGACAATTTCCGGACCTGTAAATTTAAAGGTTTTTTTAAACAGTTTAACCCAGTCCTGTAATTCAGCTGGGTGATGCACATCGAGCCAGGCCTTAAAACTTCCATGGTTTTCAATTAATTGAAGCACCACATTAGCATTATGAATGACCGCCCTTATTTTCAATTGATTCCTTATTATTCCTTCATTCTGCAATAACTCATCGATTTTATCTTCCCCATAATGAGCCATTTTTTCCAGGTCATAGTCATCAAAAGCCCTTTTAAAGTTTTCCTGTTTCTTGAGAATAGTCACCCAACTTAATCCTGCCTGATTAATTTCCATCACCAGTCTTTCAAATAAAAGACTATTATCTTCCATCGGGACACCATAAACATGATCGTGATAATATCGGGAAACGTGATTTTCAGGTAGTTTTTGCACGGAAAGACAATAGGACATATTAATTGGTTATTTTAAGACTAAATAAATCATTACTTTTGTTATTCATCTTTAAGATTAGCCAAAATACTATGAAAATTCAAAGAATCATTGCCATTTTTTCTATTATTTTATTTTTTTCAATATCTATTTATGCCCAGAATTTTTTCCAGATCAATGGAATTTTGAAAACCGGCACTCCAATAAATAATCTCGTTCTTTCCAAGTTTAACGGACAGGAGATACCTGTTACAGATACTAAGGTCAACGACGGTAAATTTTTATTCAGCGTTCCTGTTGAAAATTTCCAGGCGGGTGTATATAGAATTATTATTAATCCACAACAAAGAAAATTTGTTGATATCATTATCGCTGACACTCTTGGTTTTGATGTTTCCATTGATGCTGACAAACCAGAAGGAGCTGCAACGTTCACAGGTTCTCTTTTAAATACCAAATGGTATACTTACAAGGAATCCGCTTATAAAGCGCAAGAAAGAAACAGGGCGCTAATACAATTTACCGATATTTATCCCGACAAAACCAATGCGTTTTATGCCACAGCTATCAAGGAAATTGAACGTGAAATGAAAGATTTTGACCTTAATTTCAACAAGTTTGTAAAGGAAAATAAAAGTAATCTGGCAGGAAAAATGGTGGCTAACCGCCCCTTCTACTTTCCTAACATAAAATTACCGTTAAAAGGTCAGGAAAAAGATTTTCAGGACAAATACTGGAAGGGCATTGATGCTTCTGATCCGTCTTTACTTTTCACTCCTTTATATGTAGAGCATATTTTGGCGTATTTTGGATTTTTTCTGCAAGAACAGCCTGGCCCTGAAGCTGATGCAAACCTAAGAATGGCTGTTGATACCGTAATGATTAAGTTTGGAAAAAACAAGGAAACCGCTGATTTCGCAAGACAATTTTTAACAGAAGGTTTCAAACAGTTGGATAAACCCGCTTTGTTGCAATATTTAGACGAAACCTATAGCGCTACCCAACAATGTACAGATGAATTGGAGGAGAAAGAATTAAAAGAACGTCTCGCTGCTTACAATTCACTGAAAATTGGCTTTAATCCTCCCGCTATCAAAATACCTGATTACTCGGGAAATGCAGCAAGCTTCCTTGAAAGCCCCGCCGATACCATTATTTTGGTATTTTGGGCTACGTGGTGCCCTCATTGTCAACAAATGCTACCTGTTTTGAAGGAAAAATTGGCGGGAAAGAAAAATTGGGCGGTGGTAGCCGTTAGCGTAGATGATGATAAAGAGGCATTTGAAAAAGTAATGAAGGAATATCCTATGTTCAGACATTATTGCGACCTGAAAAAGTGGCAAAGTCAGCCTGTGATGGATTATCATATCAATGCAACACCATCATTTTTCATGTTTGATAAAAAACGAACCCTGCAAGGTAAATATCCTGACATCCGTCAAGTTCCCTTTTAACTTTGCGGTTATTGAACAACAACGGTTTTTGTTACGATTTTTTGCCCAAATCGAAGTTTAATAGCATAATTTCCTTTGGGTAAATTAGCCATATTTTTAAGCGATAAAGAGTTTATGCCCGTTTGGATTAAAGGTTTTTCCTCCATTAAAATCTGTCCGTCCATACCTATTATCTGAAATAAAAATGGCCCTGTTTTCGACAAATACACATCGAGGTAACTTTCAGTATCCGATATAGGATTGGGTCGGATATTTATCCATTCCAATCCGTCGGGCCATTGTTTTGTAGCGGTGGCAGAACAGGCGAGAACTTTATTCTGACTTGTTTTTCTTATCAAGGTTATTTGGTCATAAACCTTTTGTCCGGGACATTCTGTAGCACAGCCATCTCTGTGACCGGAAATGCCAAATAAATTGAAGCCGGTACTTGCGTGAAAAGTCTGGGTATTGGGATCGATGCTTCTTTGGCAAGCCTTCCATGCAAAAATTTCACTTAGTTTTGCCATCATGGTATCAGGAGGCGTTGCATTGGTATAGGTTCCAATGAGACAAACACCCATCGTACCAGAATTTTTTCCACAAAAATGGGCACCCATAACATTATCCCCTCCTCCTCTGCCTTCAAACAAGGTCCCGTCAGGAGAAATCAACCAATTATAGCCTACATCGGCCCACCCATTTGTATAAACATGTAAATTCCAGATAGCCAGGACAATGGCGCCCCAGTCATTGGAAACATTAGTTCCCGCCGAATGATGAACCACAAGATGGGACACCGTGGTAATAGATGGCGACGTTGGCCCTTGCGGACAACGCCAATCTACCCGGCTTTTAAATTTTGGCTGCGGACAGGCACAAGAAGATTTTTCACTTGCCGTTTCCTGCAATGAACTTGCAGTGGGTTCCATGCCCGGACTAAAAAAATTAATCTTTATTTCAGACACATTTTGGCTCACTTTACCATTTCCGTCAACCACCTGAACTTTTACAAACTGGTATTCCTTCTCGAAAAACAGCAGATTTGTTGCAAACTGATCCCGAATATCTATAGCATGCTCATCGGAAATTAGAGATTCATAAGGCGTCCACTTCACGCTGTCCTTGGAGAATAAAAATAAAAAATGGCTATTAGGCTTTTCACCTTCATGATTTTCAGTCCAGGCAACGGAAGCACAATGAAAGGGCGTTTCGTGTTTAAAGTCTAATGAAAACGTAAAAAAGTTAGCTTCATTATTGATCATAGATTCCTCCGAAAGGGTAATAAACTTTTGCTTGCTATCCCGAAGAGATTGAGAAATTAAAAGAACTGGAAAAAATAGAATGAATAAGAAAAGATTAATTTTCATAAAAAATGATTAGTAATTAAAATATTGCCAAAGAAGTTTACTTAATTTTCTGGTTAGCACCCAAGCCTCATTATCGGCTTCCCAGCTTTTATCAGCGTTATTTGCGGTCATAATACAAAATATATAGGGATTTTTTGGATGGTTAACATAAACGACCTCACTCCTGCTTGCATTTACGGCCCCATTTTTTGAAGCAGTGAAAATACCCGCAGGAATTTCAACCAACGCCTCTTCATCCCAATAATTCCTACCCAAACGTTTGATCATTAAATCATCTGATGATTTTCCCAATAAATTACCCTTTAACATTTGCTGAAATAATTGCACTAATTCCTTAGGCGTTGATTGCCCCCAGCCATATTTATCCCTATTAATTTCTCTGCCAGGCGTTCTACTATTCACCCGGGTATGAATAAATCCGAGTTGAGCCATCAACGCATTAATAGACAGGCCTGTACCTGCCAGAGATTGTAACCATAAAGAAGCTGTATTGTCACTGGTAGTTAGCATGAGCATCATCACTTTGCTTAACTCAATGGTTTCACCGTTCTTAAAGGAACCGAGGATATCCTCCCCTTCGTATAACAGAGAATCTTTATATGTTAATTTTTGATGATAGTACAAATTACCTTTTTTAATTTTGTCCATAACCCCTAAAAGAATAGGTACTTTTACAATACTTGCTGTTGGAAACACCGTATCGGCACGAATATCGACAACTTTATCTTTTTTTAGGTCATAAACGTATATTCCCACATCTCCTTTAAATCCAGCAACTGCCCTTTCCATTTTTTCCTGAAGGATTAAATCTCCTTTTTGGCTAATTAACAAAGAAGGGAAAAAGAAAATAAAGAGAGCGAGCATCCCGATAAGTGAGATAGCTTTAGGATGAATATTCATTTTTGCCGGAGCGGGGCCAAGAAATTCGCCGTCTAATTCAATTAAATTCTCCCCTTCCAGCACCTCAATTTCGCAAGACTTACCTTTATAGTAAAACAAACTGGGATGATCGATAAATTCCTTTCTTTTAACTTTTGGAAGATATTTCAAATAATCAAAAAGAGTAACGTCCCCAAGAATAACAAAAGCAAGATTTCCGTCTTGAATATCGGCGTGAGGAGCAATACCCAATCCACCGCCGAACCACTGACCATTTGCGGCACAAAGGGACAACAGTTTACCTTTATACTCGAAGTTATCCCCTTTAATGGCTACTAAAGCGTGTTTAAAGCTTAAAAAAGCTCTTAAGATACTAATTTGATAGGCCAGATAGGCGGGAAGCAATCGAACCAGACCGAGAAATTTTTGGGCAACCAAGCCACCTATACCGGCATCGGCAATATTGGCAAAATACCTTATTTCGTCCTTACCATTTTTCAGAGAAGTTACGCTCCCGAGATCAATTAAGGTAGATTTATTTTGTTGAATAGCTTGAATCAGGCTTTGCATAGAATGATTCAAGCCGGTACTTTTTACAAAATCATTTCCTGTACCTACTGGTAAAATCGCCAGGGAAAGGGTAAGTCTTACTTCCTGAGAAACCATCATCATACCGTTAACTACTTCATTTACAGTACCGTCACCCCCTACGGCGACGATGATAGTATTCCCCTGTAAAGCTGCCATTTCTGCCAACGCAGTAGCATGACCTGAATATTCCGTGAAAAAGAAACTTGCCTCAGGAAAAGTTCTTTTAAAAGGAAGCCAAACAGCGGCATTGGCATGATTTTCATGCTTTTTATTGATAATAACAGCGATAGCAGTCACAGCGGGTAGAATTTTAATCAATGAGTTATGCAAAATACACAAAATTCAAACGAATTAAAATCTTTCTGTTCCAGGCAAAGCTGATTTTAAAAAAGCTGGTTCATAAAGAGGTAGGTCATGGGAATATTCCATGCCATTAAGGAACGCATTAATCAATAAGGTAATTTGTTTATACTCCACTAAGAAACCGTCATGCCCGTAGATACTATCAATTTCAAAAAAAGAAGCACCCTCAATATTCTTAGCTAAAAATCTTTGTTCTTCGATAGGAAAGAGAATATCTGTTTTAATGCCAATGACAAAAGTTTTACTTTTAATTTTTCCCAGTGCATTTTCCACCCCCCCAGCGTTTCTACCCACATCATGACTATCCATTGCTTTAGACAGGGTAAAATACGACCAGGGATTAAATCTTTTCCATAATTTTAAACCTTGATATTGTTGATAGGAAGCAGCTTTAAAGTTATCTATCTTATATGTTTCAGCCGCTTCGGCCTGGGTAATGGCGTAGGTATTATAATGCCTGTAAGAAATCATACCAATGGCTCTTGCCGCTTCCAATCCCGCCCTTCCAGCTTCGGGTAAGGATGGATTAAAGAAGCCGGGGTCGGCTTTTAAGGCCATTCTTTGGGTTTCATTGAATGCAATACCCCACGGAGAATGCCTGGCATTGGTTGCCAAAAGAACTAAGTGTATAAAGCGATTGGGTTCATCAACGGCCCATTGAACCATTTGTTGCCCCCCCATGGAACCACCAATACCAATAAAAATCTGATGAACATCCAATGCTTTTGCTAAGTATTTATGCGCTTGAACCTGATCTTTAATAGTAATTAAGGGAAAATCGGAATAATAAGGAGAACCTGTAAGCGGATTAATATCTAATGGACCGGAAGAACCATAACAAGAACCCAGGTTATTTGCACAAACTATAAAATATTTTTCCGGATCGAAGCATTTTCCCGGGCCCACCAATCCTGCCCACCAATCGGAAGCATCTGCATTTCCAGTGAGGGCATGAGTAACCCAGATGACATTATTTTTTTCACTATTCAGTTCACCAAAAGTTTGGTAATAAACAGTAAGTTCTGGCAGGAATTCTCCCGATTCAAGTAAAAAAGGACCATCAGATCGCCAAAGCAAACCCTTCATAAGCTGGGATATTCAGTTAAGGTGAGCAGTAAAAAATACTACTCACCCGGACATTTAATAATTCTTTCTTTATCTAAAAAGTTTAGATTTTTTCAAAAGATTGAGTAAAATCGGCAGTAATGTCATCAATATGCTCAATACCGACAGAGACTCTCAACATGGTTGGCGTTACGCCTGCCGCCAGTTGCTCTGCATCGGAAAGCTGTTGATGAGTGGTTGCCGACGGTTGAATAATCAATGTTTTGGCATCACCTACATTGGCTAAATGGCTTACTAATTGTAAATTGTTTACAAAATTTACTGCCTGCTCTTTATCCCCTTTCACCGTAAAAGAAAGAACACCTCCGAAACCCTTTTTCAGATATTTTTTTGCTTTATCATGAGAAGGATGGCCAGGTAAACCTGGATAATTGACTGATTCTACCTTAGGATGATTCTGCAACCAAGTAGCCAAAGCCAGGGCATTAGACACCGTTCTTTCCACTCTTAAGGAGAGCGTTTCTATACCCTGAAGGAGAAGGAATGAATTAAAAGGAGAGATAGCAGGGCCAAAATCTCTTAAGCCCTCCACTCTGGCTCTAATAATAAATTGAATATTTCCAAAAGGACCACCCACACCAAAAACGTCAGAAAAAACCAGCCCGTGATAACCTTCAGAAGGTTCAGAAAAAGCAGGAAATTTACCATTTCCCCAGTTATAATTTCCCCCATCAACAATCACGCCACCAATACTTGTTCCGTGACCGCCAATCCATTTAGTTGCTGATTCAACGACAACATTTGCGCCATGTTCAAGCGGTCTGAATAAATACCCCCCAGCCCCAAAGGTATTATCTACAATGAGAGGTAAATCATGTTTTTTTGCCAAGGCCGATAAACCTTCAAAATCTGGAATCTGGTAAGACGGATTACTTATGGTTTCACAGTAAATAGCCTTTGTATTTTCATCTATTCTTTGTTCGTAATCAGCAACTGACTCACTTGCAGCGAATCTAGCTTCGATGCCTAACTTTTTAAACGCCACTTTAAACTGGTTGTAAGTACCACCATACAAATTTGGGCTACTTACAAAATTATCCCCGGCATTTAAAATATTATTCAGTGCAATAAACTGAGCGGCTTGACCTGAAGCAACGGCTAAAGCTGCCACTCCACCTTCCAGGGCGGCTACTCTCTTTTCAAAAACATCAGTCGTTGGATTCATCAATCTGGTATAGATATTACCAAATTCACGCAGAGCAAACAAATTTTCGCCATGCTCTGAATCTTTAAAGGTATAAGAAGTGGTCTGATAAAGCGGAACTGCTCTGGACCTTGTTACAGGGTCAACTTCTTGACCAGCATGCAATTGCAACGTTTCAAAATGAAAATCTTGTGCCATGATATAAATTTTAAAATGAGAAATGAGTATAATTAGTGCGTAATGCCGTAGGGCTTAAGCCCTACAACAGCTTCCAGAAATTTCCGTACAACAAAAAAAGGAAATAGGAATGGCTGTTAGTTGAAACAACAACAGCAACAACAACTGTTATGAAAACGATTGTCTGTAATGAAAATAGAGATAAGAAGAACTACTCCCGAGGATGATAAAAGATGCAATAAGTTGGCGTTCATAGACACACAGATTTTATAGTTCCAAAATAAATTGGCGGGATTTGGCACCGTTGCATGATATTCATTCATGGTTGCCAGAGGTTCTGTGAGCCCGATCTCTCCCCTCTTCTGTATAAAATCACATCGGTTAAGTAGTGATTGAGATACAAAATTAAAATTAACTTTGAAAAAAGACAAGTTAAATCGAAAAAAGTATGAAATATTTTTCATTTTTGACCGTGTTTTGAATTCTTATTACAACCATATCCGAATGAATTTAACCCTTTCGCGCTTATCTGCGCCATATCATTTTGCCATAAAAAATGCATCGGGAAACACGGTGGAAACCGATGCATCCACTGATATTGGTGGAGGCGATGCAGCTTTAAGACCTATGGAATTATTGTTGGCAGGACTTTCTTCCTGCAGCAGTATTGATGTTGTTTTATTACTTCAAAAAATGCGGCAACCTCTCACTGATATTCGCGTTGATATCCAAGCAGAGCGGCGCCAAAATGAAACCCCTTCGTTATTTGAAAAAATACATCTTCATTTTGTTCTTTATGGTGCGTTAGACCATGAAAAGGCCCAAAAAGCCATTGATATGTCTATCGATAAATATTGTTCCGTGGCAAAGATTCTGGAGAAAACGTGCACTATTACCTGGGATTTTGAAATTCTATCAGCATGAACCCTGAACATTTTGAATCTATAGCCATTCGGGAACAAATGGAGCGAACTGCATACAGGGAACACAGCACGCCCCTGTTTTTGACCTCCAGTTTCACTTTTCCTTCTCCGGAATTGATGGCAGATACCTTTCAAGGAGGAGGGGACGGACTTATTTATTCGCGGTATAACAATCCAAATACCGACGAATTCATTAACAAAGTTTGCCTGCTCGAAGGCGTTGAAGATGGTTTTGCCACCGCCTCTGGCATGTCGGCCGTATTTGCCAGTATTGCCCCTTTTGTATCTCAAGGTGACCACATTCTGGCTTCCAGGGCACTATTTGGTTCTACTTTGCAAATATTGGGACAGATATTATCAAAATGGGGGGTAACTTTTACCTTAACAGACCCGGCGAATCCAAAAGATTGGGAAGAAAAAGTGCAACCTAATACCCGTATGTTTTTATTGGAATCTCCCTCTAATCCAGGATTAGCCCTGGTAGATTTAACGGCGGCTGGTGCTTTTTGTAAAAAAAATAATATCCTTTTCAATATAGACAATTGTTTCGCCACCCCTTATTTGCAAAATCCAGCGAAATATGGAGCTGATCTGATTGTTCATTCTGCCACTAAATGGATGGACGGGCAAGGCCGCGTATTGGGTGGAATCGTGGTTGGTAATACTGAATTGATAGAAAAAGTACGTTTTTTTTGCAGGCATACCGGTCCAGCTATGCCTCCTTTTAATGCCTGGATACTAAGTAAAAGTTTAGAAACACTGGCTGTTAGAATGGATAGACATTGCCAAAATGCCCATCAAATCGCGGAATTTTTATTAGAACGAAGCGAAATAAATCAGGTAATCTATCCTTTTTTACCTTCTCATCCGCAATACGATTTAGCTAAAAAACAAATGAAATGGGGAGGTGGTATAGTGAGTTTTGAAGTTAAAGGGTGGCTAAAAGCGGCCATGTCCCTTTTAGGTAAATTGAAGTTTTGCTCTCTTTCCTCCAATTTAGGAGATACCAGAACAATACTCACCCACCCTGCCTCAACCACTCATTCCAGACTCAGCCCTGATGAAAAAAAAGCGGTTGGCATTACCGAGGGGCTTATTAGAATATCTGTTGGATTAGAACATATTGATGATATAAAAGCAGATTTAGGGCAGGCCATGGAAAAAATATAGGTAAAATGAAACCTGACAGACAAATCTTTGTTTTATTACCTTTATGGGATGATTAGCTTATAATATGCAAGAAAGTAAACCTATCATACGTCAGGCGGAAGCTTTAATACCCACGCCATGGGGTAATTATAATTTGTTGGCTTATGCCAGTCACCCTGACGAATGGATGCCTCATCTCGCTTTGGTTCATGAAAACATTGATTTCAACCAACCCGTATTAGTTCGTATCCATTCCGAGTGCATCACGGGAGATTTATTTAGTTCAAAACGTTGTGATTGTGGTGAACAGCTTTTATCTGCAATGGATAAAATATCAGACGAAAATGGAATACTTATCTACTTGAGACAGGAAGGTAGAGGCATTGGTATTATCAACAAATTAAAAGCTTATCAATTACAAGATTTGGGTTTAGACACCGTGGAGGCTAATCTCCATTTGGGATTATCCATTGATGCCAGAGATTTTACCATTGCTCTGGCATTATTGAGTGATATTGGGGTAAAAAAGGTTAGATTACTGACAAATAATCCAGATAAAATAGAAATATTCAATGAAAGTGCTATCGAATTAGTAGAAAGGGTTCCACTGGCTATTGTGCCTCAAGAGGAAAATAAGGATTATTTAAGGGTTAAAAAAGAAAGAATGGGTCATATCCTAAAGTTTTGATAAAACAAGGGAAGATTATTCTTATCCTATAAATTTACCATATTAAACACATTATCTATGAAAACATGCAGCCTTTTTATTTTAGTTGTTGGATTTAGTATGCTATCCCTATCAAACTCGCTGGCACAAAATTATAAGACCGCCGTTGGTGCGAGAATTGGATATCCACTTACTTTATCGGGAAAATATTTCATCGATGAGTCTATTGCGGTGGAAGCCAATTTAGGATTAAGAGCCTTTTCAGGATATTCATGGGTAGCCTTGAGCGCTGCTGGCTTAAAACATAAACCATTAGATGTATTAGATGGTTTAAACTGGTATTACGGCGCCGGATTATCCGTCTATTTTTGGCGTTTTGACCAGATAAATACTTTATCCTCATCTTCATCCTTGGGACTTCAAGGCTATGTAGGATTAGATTACACGTTCAAAAAGAGCCCCATAAATGTTACCATAGACTGGACGCCTACCTTTTTTATTAATGGCTACACGTCAGGTTTAGGTACTCGATTTGGTGGTTTGGGAATTCGTTACACCCTGAATTAGATCAAAGATTGTAATAAATGAATGACCTGACAATTGGGTCATTCATTTATTAAATCCTTATTCATTATACCTCATTTATATCCATTAATTCGGGAATATTTTTTTGAACCCAAATACGGGCTTCTCTATAATCTTTAAATAAACAAAGAGGCACATCATTTTTAAAATCATCCATAGCCCGTACCAGTTTATTTTTGCTCCTAAGGAATGGAATATCTCTGATAAGAATGGCTTTCACCATGGAAGGATATTCTTTTGCCAGTTTTTGATACAGAAAAAAGTCTTTTTCGCCGCTATCTCCCACGAGAACAAAAGGAATGGCAGGAAAAAAAGACATTACATGCTTTATCCAGGCCAGTTTAGATTTAAATCTTTGAGAAGCGCCCTTATCGAGGGTTGAGAGGCCAAAATCTTTTAGTAAAATAGGACCTTTAGGAAAATGGCATCTATCTAACCAGGTTAGCACAAAATCGTATAAAGTACGAGGTGTGCTGGAAATATAAAACACAAAGGATTGCCATTCTGCCTGATCTTTCAATTGAGTAAGACGTTGAAAAAAGGCGGGCGCACCGGGAATTCCTCTTCGCTGTTCCAGATTTTTCAAAAAAGTATTATAGAGGACTTTCCAATAAAACATTGATTTAACCCCAGTTAGCAACAAAGTATCATCAATATCACTGATGACAATAAATTTTTGTTTGTTAGAGATGAACAAAATTTCCCCTGTCAGGATTGATTGTTCAATGGAAAAATCGTTCGTAGGTTTCACCTCAACCGCTACATTTAGCCAGCAGGAACAGGAAGGATAAAATGGAGAAGGCCAGTTTATTTCCAGGGTAAAATAACCTGCAGAATTTGAGGTCGTTAAAAAAGTGTGATTTAGAATGGAGATTTCACAAGGAATATCGGGAATTCTTGTGTTAAAAATTCTCTTTATTGTATCTAATAAATGCTCCAAAGGAGAGGCTTCCGGATTATTT
>Ga0136655_1000535_pt1 | contig 17067 bp, 13 predicted proteins | sample CPBDNA_2_FD_94863 | JGI IMG/M metagenome (GOLD analysis project Ga0136655, IMG submission 94863) | Freshwater to marine salinity gradient microbial communities from Chesapeake Bay, USA - CPBay_Spr_15_0.8_DNA (version 2) | ecosystem: Environmental > Aquatic > Marine > Coastal | place: USA... | reverse complement strand
GAGCTACAAAAGGCTAAACAAAATTATTTCAGAGAAAGAACCCTTTATTACGCTACTTTTCCTATTAGGGAACAAGCGGAAAAAGGATTTTGGGATTTTAATATGAAAGCGGTTTATTGCATAGGTATTTTAGACTTTACCTTTGACAACCAAAAATTAGACCCTGAATCCAACGAATTTAAACATACGATAAAGCTTAAGAATCAAAATGGAAAGACATTTTACGAGAAATTGACATTTATTTATTTTGAGATGCCAAATTTCCATAAGGGGGAAACTGAGTTGGAAACAAGATTAGATAAGTGGCTCTATTTTATCAAACATTTGGAGGATTTCCAGACTATCCCGCTAAGTATCAAAGACGAAGTGTTTAATCAGGCGTTTGAGAAGGCAGAACTTGCCAATTTGGGTTCTATAGAAATGGATAACTATGAGAAAAGTCTGAAAATATTTAGAGATTTGAATGGTGCCTTTGACACGGCCTTTGGTGATGGGAAATTGGAAGGAAAATTGGAAGGGAAATTGGAAGGGAAATTGGAAATAGCAAAATCACTAAAAGATATGGGCGTCTTAACAGCGACTATTATTGCTTCAACAGGTTTGACGAAGGAAGAAATTGAGAACCTTTAGAAATATAATTTTTTTTCTGATAGCTTGTAAATTGATTCAATCTTTATTTATTGATTGAAGGATCAAAATAAGCTACTATTTTTTGCTTGTACTGCTCGCTGAAATCTGATTTTATGATCATGGCGTGCTTTGCCAAGGGAACAGTCCATAGTTCAGATAAAACGGCAGAATTTTCATGAAATCTTTTGCCCATAACCGATGTTGCCCAATTATCAGTTTCAGCATAAATAAACAAAATAGATTTTAACCTTTTAGCTTCTTTAATCCGTTCAACCATATTTATTTTGCTTTTATATTTTGGCATAAATACATTAAATATTTTCAACGCCTTGTAGGCAAATGGGAAATGAATCCATAATTCATAGCGAAAACCGTCTTTCAAGCCAACAATCTGATCTTTATTGTTTTCAATACAGACTTTTTGAGCATTTAAACTATTTTCATTAAAGAATAAAACAAGAAATAGACCAAATACTATGTTTTTTCCTTTAAAAATAATTGTTTTTCTCAGGATATAATCCATATTTTTGGCTTAACAACCCCATTAATTCCCTTATTTTGACTTAAAAGTTTGCATATATTTCACCAAATCTAATACCTCGGATTCATCCAAAGGGTCAAATAAACCAATAGGCATCAACGAAGTTGGCTGTACTTCCCGCGATTGAATATCAGATTTATTAATGATAGCCGCTTCCTGTCCCACCATGCGCATAGTGAGTTGGCGCTCATTTTCACCTATTACATTACCTGAATAGGTGCGTCCATCGCGCGTTGTCACGACAACTAATTTATAATCTTCTTGTATTTCACCACTTGGATTCAGGACATTAAACAAAAGATAGTCCAGATTCCCCCGATTTGATCCTGTCAAATCAGGACCAATGTCACCACCTTTGCCATACATTTTGTGGCAACTGCCGCAAGCTACCTGATAAAGCACTTCCCCCCTTTTTGCATTAGCTGTTGCCAGGGTATTAGCAGTTATCATTTTCTGGTATTTGGAATAAGCTTTGGCGAGAGAAGGTTCTTGCTCGATAGGTCCCCAAACTTCAATAAATCCGCTGCCAACTACGCGCAATAACTGCCTGGCAGTATAAGCGGGTATGTCCTTTTTGGGCACTTTTTGCTCCTTTAAAGCTTGCGTCAAAAGCCAGCCATATAGAGGCCGGGAGGAAAGAGTTAGTATAGCTTGCTGCTTTTCTGCCGCATTAAAATCTTTGTATTTTGACAAAAGTAGTTTTCCCAATATTTCAGCATCGTAATTTGCGATAGCCTGAATAACCTCCATTCTTAAAGCTGGTTCATTGATTAAATTTGGTATCTCAGCCAGTAAAGCGTCTCCTTTTCGAACCGAAATATCCCGAATAGCTTGAATTCTGGTAACATTTGTCGCATTTTTATTTTTAAGCGTAGCCATTGATTTTTCAAGCACTTCCGTATCACCAAATCTTTGGGCAATCTGGTTAGCTAATTGTTCCGTTTTTCCTTTATTTCGTTTCAATTTCGCATAAACTGCTGGCCAGTTTTTGGGTGCTTTCAGATCAAACCGACCCTCCAGACCATCCCGCATTCCTTCCAAAATAAGGATTTGATTTTTAGACTTTTTACTGAGGGTAGCAAGCACCATTTCAGGCATATTGGCATCTATCAGTCGTCGTGAAATGTATTGTGAAATCAAAGGAATATTTGCATTATTAGCCAGGGTAATCGCTCTGTCAGGATTATTTTTCACCAATGGTTCCAAGCCAAACCAAAGCATTTTAGGTAGGTTATGATCCGATGCGTCTTCGCTGTGTAAAGCGAGTTTTTCTGCCAGATTCCAGGCAGCTTCTTTGTTGATTCGTTGCATCGCGGAAGCCAGATATAAGCGTACAACAGGTGAAGGATCTTCTTTTGCCAAGCGAATAAAGGCTAAAATCGCTTCATTTGAGGGTTTTTTGTCTTCACAGAGAAATTGAATGCCCCAGGCACGTATGTGTGCATCTTTATCGGACAAGGCTGCGAGGAGCTCATTTGAAGTAAATTGATTTGTAATATGCAAGGTCCACATCGCCCGAAGTCTATAATCTGCAGTAGTATTTTGCTTGTAAATGGCCTGTAAAGCATCAACGGCATTTTTATCTATTTTGCCTTTGTGTGCTCTATGTTGCAGGATTACTCTGGCGCGTCTTGCATGCCAATCACTCTGACTTTTTTGTAATTCCACCAATTGTTTATCCGTAAAAGTATTCAAATCGGCAAATCTGTTTTCAAAATTTTGTGCCAGTGACTTATCAGGCATTATTCTAAAAATACGGCCTGTTTCACCATTCAATACTTCCTTTCCACAAATATCAGCGTCGTGCCAGTCTAATACATAAAGTCCGCCGTCAGGACCAACTTCCATACTAAAACCTACCCATTGTGCATTATTCGCCAGAAGTAATTCATCGCCATGTTTGGCGATAAAACCAGAGCCCTTTGGCTGTAAAATATCTGATAAGACGGCATGTTCGTGGATATTTGCCATAAAAATACGGCCTTTGTGTTCTGCTGGAAATGCGTCTGATTGATACACCCTGGCACCTCCATGTGCGGACCGATGGCTATGGTCGGCAATGGTTCGAATATCGCTATAAAAATAAGGATTAAAATGTTGTCCTCCCTGCCTGTGATAAATACCACCCGGAATCACGTGCCATAAATGCGGAATGACGCAAGCACTTATAAATAATTGTCCTTTGGCATCAAAATCAATGCCCCAGGGATTACTAAAACCATGAGCCACCACTTCAAATTTATCTTTTAAGGGATGATACCGCCATACACCTCCGTTGATATCCACGCCATCTCCTTCTAAAATATCTTCCGGAAAAGGGTCTTTATGTCTGTAAAGCCGTCCTTTCCCTTCGGGTTTGCGCACTTTTGAAGGGGTTGCAAAGCCTTGACAGCCGTACAACCAGCCATCGGGTCCCCAATGCAGGCTGTTTAACGTTTCATGTCTGTCGCGAATACCCCAACCAGTCAGACGGACTTCAATATCATTTTCGTCCGCTTTATCATCGTGGTTTTTATCGGGTACAAATAGTAAATTAGGCGGTGCGCCCAAATACAAGCCATCAAAACCAACGGCCATAGCTGCGGGGAAGGCGATACCTTCTAAAAACACCTTTTTTGAATCCGCTACACCATCGTGATTGGTATCTTCAATGATTAAAATACGGCTATTTCCTGCGTTTGAAAAACCGTGGCCCCGCGACTCATAATCACGGTTTTCTGCAATCCACAGGCGCCCTTTATCGTCCCAACAGAAAGCCATAGGTTGGGTAATCATGGGTTCAGCAGCCCAAACATTGACGTTGAATCCTTCTTTCATGGTCATATTTGCTGCGGCCTCTTCGGGGCTTAAAAATTTAGCATCTCTGCCCTCCTGTTGAGCAATCCCCCAAAGAGAGGCGGTATTGTACATGCCTTTATCTCCGGAAAAATCTCCCCAAAGATTATCCATTTCCATATTATTCAGGGTACCCGAATAGGCGATAACCTGATGCTGAAAAGTAGCTATCTGACCCTTTTTAATATACCAATCTCCTTGTTTTGCCTTCACAGGCCCAATCCCTAGTTGACCATCTACCCGCCAGGTAGTTGGAAATCCATCATTATCGGGATGATCAAAAAGGGCAATATGCCCCCAATCGTTTAAGCCATCAATAGCCATACCGACATCAACCCACTGAGCACGTTGAGCATCTGCTTTTTGGTTTATTTGACGGGCAGTATTCACAGCTTCCCCCTGAACACCCGCTTTCCACGGCATTCTTAAAAACAAACCACCATAATCAAATTCATTTATGGTAATATCTTCAATAGCTTCACCTTCCCATTCTAATGACAATACATGTTTATTGTCTTTATGAGAGAATGTCCAGGTCTGCGTTTCCTTTAAAATGGGCTTTTTATTCCCATCTAGCAGATTGTAAACGGTTTGCCATTGCAAATTATCGCCACTGGCTTTAAGGATAGTTGCCTCCACTTTTTGCCAGTAATCGCCTGTAGGATTATGAAAAAAATCGCGGCCTATTTGTGCTTGGATTTCAGCGGGTTTATCTTTCCGATAAAACCATTTATTTAAGCTATCTTTTTCTAAACCTGACCCATTTACTCTGGTAAAGCCCCAAAACAAACCGGTCTGGTGTTTATGATGCTCAGGACTATACTGCGTCAAAGAAACGTTGGTATTAGGCGCTAAAATAGGATGAATATAAGGTCTGAAATCAGCCTTTGCGTTTTGCACTACCACGGGTTTTAAAACACCCGATTGCCAAACTTCAATCTGATCACCATTTTGTTTTAAAGTAAATTTTAATGGACCAGGATCGAGTTTCTTAGAGGACTGACCAGATAAAAAATATAACACACAAAATAGCACGTAGAAAAGTCGGTGTAAGGGTAAGGAAATTTTCATTTTGTGTAGCTTGTTCATAGTAATGTTATTTTGAGGTGACGCCAACAGGTCGAGCTTCTTTTTTAATGGTTTGATCAAATGCTTCCAGTGCTTGTCTTAGCTCGTTGGCTATTTCAGGGTAATCATTGATAACATTTGTGCTTTCTGAAATATCCCTTTCTAAATGGTAGAGGGCTTCTGATTGCTGATAAGCTTCCGATTTACCATTTTTACCATCTTTACCGGCGATTGAAAGGGACTTATATTTAATAGGAATCATATATTTCCAATGTCCTTTACGGATAGCCGATAATTTTTCATCAGAGAAATAATAAAAATATCGGTTATCCAGCGTCTTAGTCATCTTTTTACCTTTAAGCGAAGGCAAAACATTGATTCCGTCAATCTTTTTTGTGGGCAAGGGCGTTCCAGTCATTTGACAAAGGGTAGGAACAATATCCATGCTGTTTATTAAATCATGATTTATTTTCCCTTTTGGGATAACTTTTGGGAAAGACATGATGCAGGGAACCCGGAAGCCACCTTCAAAAACATCAAATTTACCACCTCTCAGTTTGCCGGCACTGCCACCATGATTTCCGTAGGAAAGCCAGGGACCGTTATCAGAAGTGAAAATAATCAGTGTGTTATTCAAGACCCCTTTTTCCTCTAACGCCTTCATTATTTCTCCAACAGACCAGTCCACCTCTTCTATGACATCACCATACAATCCACCTTTAGATTTGCCTAAAAAGTCTTTTGAAGCAAATATGGGAATATGGGGCATGGTATGGGCTAAATACAGGAAAAAGGGTGATTTTCCCGCCTGTTCATTGATAAAATCGACGGAATATTCGGTGTATCGTTTGGTTAAAGTGGTTTGGTCGGCAGGAAATTCGACCACCTCATTATTTTTCATAAGCGGCGTCTGATGATTTTTATTATCCATTTTCACAGCGTCAAAATGTTGAATCATTTCTCTGGTCACGCCATTTCGCAACAGGATATTTTCCGCTAAAACCATGTCAGGCGCAATGGTCATATCATTGCTGTATGGCACGCCAAAATATTGATCAAAACCATGTTGGATTGGTAAAAACATTTTTTTATCCCCTAAATGCCATTTACCAGCCATCGACGTAGCATAGCCGTTTCCTTTAAGTAGCTCGGCAATCGTTTGTTCGTCAGGATGTAATCCGGTATTTCCCGGATTGTTTTTTCCCTCGGGAAATAGCACTTTTGGCAAACCAAGACGGTGAGGGTAACAGCCAGTCAACAAGGCAGAACGAGATGGGGTGCAAACGGAGGCAGCTACATGAAAATCAGTAAACTTCATGCCATTAGCTGCTAGTTTATCAATATTTGGCGTAGAAATGGTCTCCGATCCATAACAACTCAAATCGGCATAACCCATATCGTCCATAAAAATGAGTACGATATTAAGCTGTTGATTTGCTATTTGCTTTTTCGTTTGAAAAGAAGTAAAAACGAAAACGATAAGGACTGGTAAGAATAAATGTTTTATGGATTTCAGGCGCATTTTTGAATATTTTTTGCTGTATTCCCGGTCAGAATACAACGTAGGGTTAAATCAATGTTTGATTTCTATAAAAATAAGAATTTTCCCTTCAATATTTTAAAAATGGCCTGAGCATATTCATTCATTAAATTTTTATTAATATAAATGACTATACTGTTAAATTAAGAAAGGTTGAAGAATTTTAATTTTTTTATAGACCAACCCTTCAAAGGCAATCCATATATTTACTTAATAGAAAAACCCAGGGAAACCGGGAAATAATTACATTTACTATCTAACTAAGATTTTTAGCTTAGAAGACAAGAAAAAGGATATCCTTCCGGCAGCTTAATAATTATCACTTTTAACAGTTATTTGTTCCCAACAACCATGCGCTGTTTTTTTTACAAAATCCAGAGGGATTTGTTCATTAGGTGACAAAGGGCGGTCTGGAGGCACATATTGAAGGTAAGTTTCCGTGGAACGACAATAACGATGCATATCCACGTAGAAATTTGGATGTAAATCTTCACCATCTGAAGTATATCTTATGGCACAGTCTCTTACGCCATAGGTATTTGTAACCCTATCATTCCCATGATGTTGAATACCTATACTGTGTCCAATTTCATGAATTACCGTCGTTGTGAGTAGTTTTTCGGAAACGAACTGTCTATAATTTGGTGAAACACTTTTTAAACATAAGTAGTCTATAAGAGGTTTATTTACGGCTACCACATAATGACATTTAAGGGGTTGATCGAAATTGAGAGGTATGTTACAGAGCATCTTGGTAAACATAGGTGATTCCATGATATCGAAAATTTCCCCAAATATTTTCCTAATTTCCTTCAAACTACTCTTCTCATCCTGCTGGTTTTGAAAATCTTTTAGGTTGGGAGAACCAGCCCTCGCAATGCCAAGATTAAATTCTTCGCTTCCTTCGATTCCCTGAATGGCTAAATGCATACCATATTGTTTTGCATAAAAGTATTCCCCTGGCGTATTAAAATTAATCCATCGATGTTCAGGATCCATAGGGGAGGTGCGATTAAAATTAAATTGGTTCTCCAAAATATAATGCCAATTCAATTGTGCTGGATTTAATGTTGAATAATGATTTTTAAAAAGTTGATCCTGGTCATAAATAAAAACATCTTTATGATTTGGATCTGTGCGAATATGCCCTTTTTCCCAAACCGTATTTTTAGGATTAAATTGACTGTTATTAATCACATGAAAACCCCTATATTCCTCAAAAAGGGTATAACCATCCCCATTTCGGCGCTGGTTTAATGGATAAGCATCTTCGTCCCAGCTTGCCGTTAAGTTTGAAACACCTGTTTTATTCTCCCAGGCATCAGAAATAAGGTTAAAATTATCATCTTTAGGAATACGTACTACATTTCTATTATCAGGTTTAAATTTGGCAATTAGTGTTTTCCCACCTTCAAGATGCAAATAAACCTGCGCCTCCAAATTGGTAAATGCCGCAAAATCCATGCTAGTTAATGTAATTTTTGCATCCCCCTTTTGCCTTAGTGTTTTAGCTTTATCTGCATTCAAATATTCAAAATCTGACGCATCATTCATTTCAGAAAGAAAGAGGAAATCAGGTTCTGCATTTGGTGCATTCTTCAAAATTGGAAAATTATTGCAAATTCCCCGATATCTGCTTGTATTACTTAGCTGAAAATAAGTCTGGTATTGGTCAGAAGGTATTTGCTTCTTAGTTTTTGTTTCATAAACAGTGACCTTAAATGCTATGGAATTTCCCCTTTCGCTAGTGTTGGAATATATGCCAGGGACGATTTCATTTTGTGAATGGTTAAGAATTCTTCCCTGGGGAACAAATTGATCATAAGAAGCCAGTTCATTATTAATAGGCTCAATAAAGGCTTCATATTTTTCCTCCTCCTGGGAGGTATAGGGTTTTAAGGTAATTTTAACATTTTGTCTGAGAATTATACTTACCTGACCAGATCTCTCCTTTTCATCAATAAAAAATTCGTTGTAAGGAAGAGAAAAGTTTTTGGTTCCTGAAATGGTTTGTATAATGAAACCATTTTGATCTGGAAGCTTACTAACGCTCGATTTCCATGTACATGTAATATCGCCTGAAAGCAGATTCATTCCTTCCAAAAATTTAGCGCTTTCAGGATCAAATCCATCCAGATTTGAACTTTGCTCACGATCACTAAATGAATTTTGCATTAACTTTAAAGCAAACTCCTCATGACTACTTTTCATATCGAGCTCATCTAAAGGAAATCGATTTGTTTTTCTCCCTTCCCAATCTGTAATCGAAATAATTCCCTCACCTTTAGCTGAAACATCATCTGTTTGGGTTGATACAGAGACACCTCCTTCAACAAATCCTTCTTTAATCCATATTTTCAATACAAAACCTGGATTTTCATTTAAAACCCGAGCAGAACTCTGAGATATATTAGTTGATTCTGAAAAACTCTTATAATCCTTTCGTAAATCCTCCGTTGAATCATAAACTTTCATGTTCATGGCACTGCTACCTGTGACCGTCCATGATCCCTCTTTTATGTTACTGGTAATATCATCAGGAAACCGGTCTTCGAGCGTACCAGACCTAATTAAAAACACACCATTGTCCGTTATTGCAGCCCATTTTGGGCAAAAAAAGGAATAATTGCCCTGAAAAACTTGATTTTGGTAACCCTTATTATAATAATCAGGATTTACTTCCTTGTAATTCCAATCCCAGGTAAGATGACAGTTACCCTCCACTTCGACACGCCAAAAGCTAATTTTCGACTGAGTGTAAGCTGTTTCTAAATTAGCTAACACAAGAATAAAAAACAGTATTATCCTCATTTTACACTATCTTAAGTATTAGATATTTGAAAATACAAAATAAAAATAAATTTTGTTAATTATTTTCAGTTTAATGGATTATTCGAAAAACTGTATTGTAAACCAAATCATTTTTTCGAAGTGAAAATATCTCCTTACAGCCTTTAAAAATGTTGTTTTTAATAAAATAGGTTCACTTGTCAATAGGGTTAACTAATTCATCTATACCAAGATTAAATTTGTGCAATTGTATAAAGTCAAACGGAATACCTGTTAGCAGTTGCTCGTAAGTCTCTTTTTCCAATATTAATCTGCATAGAATAATCATGGGGAATGTAATATTGTACGTGTTTATCGAACTCACTCTTCTCGGCAATTTGCATTTCACGACAATTTCAAGCATTTCACGACATTTGTTAGGAGAAAAAAAAATTATGTTCGAAATTGGTATTAAATCTATTGTTCTAATGAATAGAAATCATCTACCCATCGAAAAATTAGTCGATAATATCTGGAACAATCAGAAATATGGTGATTCCATCCAACAAAATTTAGCTGTTATTGATTTCCTTCAGGAAAATAAGTTAGCCCTTTTCATTGTAGGAAAGTCTTATTTTTATTTTCTGGATATGAAGGATGCAGAGCTGAATAATTTTAGTTCGGGCACCAGGGAAGTATTAGGTTATGAACCGAATGAAATGTCCCTGGGTAAATTGATTTCGTTGGTGCATCCTGCTGATTTACCTGTGGTCATATCTTTTGAATCAAAGGTTATGGAATTTTTTAATGGATTGCCCATTGAAAAAATGTTTAAATATAAAGTAAGATATGATTATAGGGTAAAGCATAAAGATGGACATTATATCAGGTTGTTGCAACAAGTAATAACTATCGAAACAGACGATAAAGGCGCCATTGTAAAAACAATGGGTATTCATTCAGATATTACAGATTTAAAAAATGAAGGGCCACCTGTTCTTTCTTTTATTGGTCTGGACGGAGAACCCACTTTTGAAAATGTTCAGGTTGAAAGTAAATTTTCCTTTCTAAAACCAGAAGAGCGGTTTTCAACCAGGGAAAAAGAAATATTAAATAAACTGATTCAAGGTAGAACCAGTGAAGAAATCGGCAAAGAATTATTTATTTCAAAGGAAACAGTTAATACACATAGAAGGAATATGCTGGCTAAATGTGGGGTAAAAAATTCTATGGAGCTGGTGAATCTCTGCATAACGAACGGTTGGGTATAACCAATGGTAAGCGTACTCATAACGCAACGAAATTTTAGCCGCTAGCTTCTACCAAGTTTATTTTCAACATGCATCATTTCATGCAAAATCCTTATAATTTCTAATTCGTTTTCCTTAAGGTTGATTTTATAATAGATATAATGTGATTTAACTTTTGATCGCCAATATCCATCTCTTATGTTTCCAAGTTCAAACCCTGATTTTGGCTTTAAGCAGAGATAATCAATCTCGTCAAAAATCAAATTTAGATATCTCTCAGCTTGCTCAATGGACCAATTTTCATGTGTATATAACCATATATTTTCTGCATCTTTTTCCGCTTCTTTACTTAGCTTAAAATTCATTTTTTAAGTGATTTTCCTTAAGATTTTGCAAAAAGGTATCACGATTAAAATCTTTGACAAACCCAGATTTTTCTCCCTTAATGAGTTCATTGATAAGCTCAGCTTTTTTTGTTTCTTCTTGTTCAAATAATCTCAACGCTGCATGAACTACTTCGCCCGCAGAAGAGAACTTCCCGGTTTGTAGTTGACCATTTATAAAAGTTTCAAAATTATCTTCAAGTAAAATAGATGTGTTTTTTGCCATGAGAATTTATTTATCTCAAATATACCAAATTATGTTGTATTTTAAAACTTTCACAGAGGATATACTCCCGGGTTAATGGGAGTTACTTGTTCAAGCCATCAAAAAATAACAAAGATTGCTCAATATTTTTGGTCCAATATTCCCATTCATGTTTTGGGGAAATGCAAATGAAGCATTTGCCACATAAAAGTTTAAGTATTTTTAATCATAATGAAATCTACATTGAATATACCAAACGATGTTCTCCATTAATTCTTTTTGACCAAAAACCTTTAAGACCAAATTTTAATGGTTCTGGGGTGCCAATTCCTTTAAATGGCTCCCGTATTATTGCTTTTATTAATTCTTTTATTTTCTTGACAACTTCTTTATCATTTTCAAGCCAATAATTGAAATCTTCCCAGCCATGAGCTGTAAATTCGTTGATAAAAGATGTTCTGTTTCCAAAAGAGAATTATATTCTTGAATTGATATGATTACAATAGCTTCATTTTCTTTATTTCTGGGAACAATGATTACTCCCATCGATTTTGAAACATAATCAAAATATTCTTTCATTTCTTTTCTTAAAGTGGAAATTGTTACTGCTTTCATGAAATCAATTTTTATGAATGTACCACAATTTGACCGTTAATTAGTGTTTTTTTAATAAAATGTTTTAATCGCTTGTCTGTTACCTTTCTGTAGTAGTAGTCAATCCGCAAATTCAATCACTCCCTTCGCATTTTTCCCCGTATGCATATCATGAAATGCCTCCCCAAGTTTTTGCAGAGGATAAGTTGAGGTGATCATTTCATCCAGTTTCAATGCGCCAGATGCATATAAATCCTGAAGGATGGGAAAATCAATTTGTGGTTTTGTTTTACCATACAAGGGATTGATATACACTTTATCCCATTCAAAAAGATTCATATCTATGGTTATTTCCTGCTCAATACCGCTTACCTGCACCGCCATGCCTCCATGACGTATCATGGACAGTGGTGCTGCACCTAAAGCTGGAATAGCAGTGCATTCAAAAGCATAATCTGCCCCTCTGCCTTGAGTTAATTCCCTTACTTTTTGAGCTATAAGAAGTAATCCGGTATCGTTTTTATCGGCTAAAAGGAAATGTGTGGCACCATAAGTTGCCGCCATTTCCAATCTTCCAGGATTCACATCTATGGCTATAATCTTCTGAGCACCAGCAATTCGGGCTGCTTGTATAACATTTAGACCTACGCCACCCGTTCCCAAAACTACCACACTACTACCCGTTTTAACCTGGGCGGCATGAACTACTGAACCATAACCGGTCATAACGCCACAACCTACAATGGCCGCAGAAGGATAGGGCATTTTTACGTGTATTTTAACGCAAGCTGCCTCCCTGACTAAGGTGTATTCAGCCATGGTGCCTAAACTAAACGCACGTTCTATCGGCTTTCCCTCACAGGTAGTGCTTTCGACGGTTGCGTGGCCGCCACTTCGTTTGTTTCCCGCAGTAACGGCTGAATTGGGTTCACACAAATGCTGGTTTCCTAACTGACATTGAAAACATTGATAACAAGGTATCGCCCAATTTAACATGACTTTATCGCCGATGGCCAGTGCCGTCACTTTTTCACCTGTTTTTACAACGATGCCGGCTCCTTCATGCCCAAGAATAAGTGGTTTGCCCCAAAATTGGGCATCCCAATCGGTATGGCAGATGCCTGCAGCCATTATTTTAACCATAATTTCATCTCCCGTCGGATCAGCAACGGAAATTTCTTTTATAGAAAATTGTCCATTACCATCGGTAACCGCAGCCTTACAATGAATCATTTAGAATAAATGAGAGGGTTAATAGGCGAGGCGATAATTTCCCCGATGCTAGCTCCCGGACACCAGGTATTCCAGTCATTCACCTGATTCTCGTTCTCCGGTTCCTTCAATTTCATCTCGCTGTCCATGTATATCATGGTCATTACCTTTCTTGTTTGATCGGTATCATTTGCACCTGCTCTATGAAAAACCCAGCCAGAATGGAAGCTTACTTCACCTAGTTCAAAGGGCTCAATAACGTGTTCAAAGTCAGTTACCCTCAGTCTTTGCGCTATCTTTTGTTCACTTTCATCCCCGATCGCCAATTCTCTGCCCTCTACAATCGCCTGACTTCCAGCACTGAATTCTAAGGGGCCCATTTCTAACGGTACTTCCTGTAGCGGAATCCAGACTGTAACGGTTTTATCGGAAGCCAATGGCCAATAATATTGATCGGCATGCCAGGGGGTGATTCCACCCCGAGCCTCTTTAAACAATGCCTGATCGTGATATAATCGGACACCATTGGTTTGAAGTAATTGCGTAGCAATGTGACCAAGCCTTTTACTTAACACAAATTCTTTACAGGTTTCGTCCTCTCTCCAAAGATTAAAAATTTGTAAAAATGCTTTTCCATAAGTATCTCTTTGTTCCATTGGCTTGTCCTGCGTATTTATTTCGGCTACTTTTCTACTGATTGCTTCTCCATAATAAGCTAATGATTCCGCGTCTAATACATTTTTCAGTTTGATAAATCTGTTTTTTTGGAAAAATGCGATGGCTTCCTCACTCACCTGAAAGGGCTGGTCTATGATTGTTGTTTTCATTTGGATGAATTCGTTTAGTTTGTTCTCAAAATTACACTCGATTTTCTTCCTGGGCTTTGACTTTTTTGGCAAATAATTGTTTTATTTTATCATTTATTATGCTATTTTACTTAGAAATAGAAAATTTAATCCTATGAAAGCTGTTTTTGAACAGGTAAAATCAGATCCCTCCAAAGTCTTGCTCGTGCGTCATTTTAGGTTACCACAATTTGATGCCCCCTTTCATTTTCATCCGGAATATGAACTTACCTTGATTGTAAAAGGGGAGGGGCAGCGCTTTGTTGGTAAACAAGTAGATGATTTTTCAGATGGAGATTTGGTTTTCTTAGGTTCCCATTTACCTCACTGTTGGATAAATCACCAAAGGGAAAATCAAACGGAGTTATCTGAGGCCATCGTGGTTCAATTTAATCAGCATTTTTTAGGAGAGGATTTTTTTAATCTTTATGAATTTGTAGCCATCAAAATGTTTCTTGACAAATCAAAAGCAGGTTTTGACATTCAGGGAAACGATAAAAAGAAGATTACCGCCAGATTATTCGAAATGAAGGTTGCCTCACCAACACAACAAATATTGATCTTATTGGATATATTAGATATATTAAGTAGGGAAGTCCAGCTGAAACCAATAGATCTTTCGTTTGCAGAAAATGACTTTAAGGTGTCAGAAACCAACCGTTTTCAAAAGGTGTTTTCCTACCTCATAACGCACTACAAAGAAGATATTTCATTAGCAGAAATAGCAGGGATAGCGGATCTTTCGCCAACCTCCTTTTGTAGGTATTTCAAAAGTATTACGCAACAATCTTTCGTAGAAGTTCTCCTCGAATTCAGGATTAAACAAGCCTGCCATTTACTGCTAAACACTGATATGGCCATTAGAGAAATAGCCTTTCAGAGTGGATTTTATGATATTCCTTACTTCAATCGTATTTTTAAGAAAAAAAAAGGAATAAGTCCGAAACAGTATAAAAAAGACGTTAAATTCTAGCCTGATAAGTGTATAAAGAATAATAACGGCCTTCCAGCTTGATTAAATCATCGTGCGTACCTCTTTCCACAATATTCCCTTGTTCCACCACCAATATTTGAGTAGCTTGTCTGATAGTACTTAATCTGTGTGCAATAACAAAGGTGGTTCTGCCTTCCATAAGTCTTTTCAAACTTTCCTGAATGAGCGATTCGCTTTCTGTATCCAGATTTGAGGTTGCCTCATCTAAAATCAAGACCCGTGGATTAGCCAAAATAGCTCTGGCAATGGCAATTCTTTGCCTTTGTCCGCCGGATAATTTTACGCCTCTTTCTCCAATTAAAGTATCTAAACCATCTTCAAATCGGTCAGTAAATTCATGAACGTGAGCAGCATGAACGGCATTATTTAGTTCCTCAGCTAAGGCATTAGGTCTTGAGAAAAGAATATTGTCCTTTATACTGCCTTCAAAAAGAAAATCGTCTTGTAAAACAACCCCCAATTGGCTTCTGAAACTTTTCAAGCTTATGGTGCTCAAATCAATACCGTCTACCGTAATATTACCAGCATCGGGATTTAAAAAAGTGGCTGCTAAGCCAGCAATCGTTGATTTTCCGGAACCAGATGTTCCCACCAATGCGGTAACCGACCCTGGAGGAGCTTGAAAAGTGATATTTTTCACTACTTCCTTTCCTTGATCATACGCAAAACTGACATCGTTGAAGTGAATATCGCCGTTTATCCTGTCTAAAGTAACGTTGCGCACTTCCTCATTGGCTTCCAGTGGCAAACGCATGATTTCTTCTGTTCTGTCCAGACCAGCAATAGCTTCTGTCAATTGACTCCCAATATTACTCATTTGCACAATAGGGGCAATTAAAAAACCCAGATAAAGGGTGAATGCAAGGAAATCGCCAAAAGTCAGTTTATTGGTCATAATCAGATAACCGCCTAATCCCATAATTCCCGCCGATGCCAATCCGAGCAATAGCGTAGCGGCACTGGTTACAAAACTAGTGGCCGTTAGGCTGGATTTAACATTCTGATATAATTTTTCGACTCCTCTGGCAAAAGTATCGATTTCCTGTTGCTCAGCATTAAATCCTTTGATGACCCTTACACCGCCTAATGTTTCAGTCAATCGACCAGTAACTTCGGCATTAATAACGCCTCTTGCCCTGAAAATAGGTCTGATTTTTCCAAAAGCTTTTAGAGATATAAGTCCAAATATAATGACAGGGACTAAGACATATAGGGTCAAAAGTGGGCTAATGGCGACAAGTAAAAACAAACAAATGACGGCGGTAATGACACCACCGATCATCTGGGCTAAACCAGTACCCACAATATTTCTCACTCCTTCCACATCGTTCATGATGCGTGAAACGAGTTCTCCTGTTTTAACGTTATCGAAGTATCTGACAGGGAGTTGTATGATGTGTTTTTGAACCTTTACCCTCAACTGAGAGATTAAATATTGTCCTTCAACGCTGAGAAGTTGAGTCAAAAAATAAGAGGTAACCGACTGAATGATCAACGCAATGACTACTGCGGCCAATAACCAGCCTAAGCCTTGTAAATTTTTATCGGGAATGACATCATCAATGAGATATTTGCTCGCTCCGGGTAATATCAGACTAGCTAATCTACTGATAATGATGAGAAGAAGACCAACAGATAATTTATTTAAACGGGGATGAATAAAGGTTTGATAAACAAATTTCAAACTGACAGTACTTTCTTTTTTAGGTTTCATAAGTATGGCTTTTCCAGGGTGTTTTTTTTAGAAGTTATTTGTAAACATTTACTTTATACAATTAGTTGATTTGTAAATGATGCAATTTTAAAATATTAAAATCGCTGTCATAAATCAGTACACTTGTGATAACTTTCCTATATTGGGAAAAATATTCTTATTTATGAAGCTGTTTCCTTTGGTCATTGGGCTAATTTTATTTTTAAATGTTGTAAACGGACAGATAGATCCAAGTAAAATAACCATCGTTCGCGATAGTTTTGGCATTCCCCATATTTTTGCTAAAACGGATCCTGAAGTTTCTTATGGTTTGGCCTGGGCCTATTGTGAAGATCAGTTTGCTAGTTTACAGATGGTTGCATTGCCGGCAAAAAAAGCCATGGGACGTGCTTTTGGTAAAAATGCGGTGGCAGCAGATTTTGCGTTTGATTGGTTTCAATGCAGGGAGGTGACAGAGGAAAAATGGAATTCCCTTTCTCCTGAATTT
>Ga0136655_1000533_pt1 | contig 17101 bp, 16 predicted proteins | sample CPBDNA_2_FD_94863 | JGI IMG/M metagenome (GOLD analysis project Ga0136655, IMG submission 94863) | Freshwater to marine salinity gradient microbial communities from Chesapeake Bay, USA - CPBay_Spr_15_0.8_DNA (version 2) | ecosystem: Environmental > Aquatic > Marine > Coastal | place: USA... | reverse complement strand
ATATTTTAAATTCTATATTTCAAATTCTATATTTTAAATTCTATATTTCAAATTCTATATTTTAAATTCTATATTTCAAATTCTATATTTTAAATTCTATATTTCAAATTCTATATTTCAAATTCTATATTTCAAATGTTATTTTTTGAACTTTAGGATCATCTTTATAGCTAATTCTCGATAAAACTTTATACTTTAGATTTGATAATCCATTTTTTGTCCAAGTATTTCTATTTTCTTTTGTAAGTTTTTTCCTTTCTTCTTTAGGAAGCCAATTTTTTGGATCCCATTCATGCTTTGCTTCTTCGAATTCTTGCCCTGTTTGCTCCGGTCGCCATATAAATTTATGTGTTCTGAATATCCTCCTACGTAGTTCATCATCTTCTCCTCCCCACCCCCAATAATTATTAGGAAATCCATTAGTTAATTCCATACTTCTTTTCGATAATGATACTATTCCTCCCATAAATTCATTATACGGATATTTTTTAGTCCCACTGGCTAAATGTATTGGTACCTCTGGAAACATAAGATAATACTCGAATAATTCTTTACTTGGATACATATCGACATCATGAATAATAAAGTATGGCTTTTTCTTCTTTTGATCCTGTCCCTTATGTATATCCTCCGCTATATAACTCGTATTTTTAATAATTTCAGCATATCCCGCGTTTAATATTTTACCGCGATTGAATTTTCCCTTTTCTGACTGTTCTGCAATAACGATAGTATAATTATCCTTTTTCGCCTCTTTGAATTTTCTTTTCAAATGTGGAATAATTTTTTCTAACTGTTCTTTTCTTTCCTGAATCTCATTATCCCTGTAGGGTATTATTATAATTATATGATTATCTGCCATTTTTTTAGGCATAATATATCTAGAATTAAATGGATTATTATTATTCTTCTTTTTCGATCTCCCTCCCATAATGGGGGGTCTCCATATATCCAAATTATAATTGTATATAATTAATATTGCGCATATGGCAATTAAAATAACTACAATAATAAAAATATATGGTAGAATTTCTGGAGACATTTAAATATTTTTAAAAGATAATATAAAATTACCGGAGATACTGTATTATGTAATTACAAAACAAAAAATAAACTCATTTACATTGTTATATGTAGATAAAAAATTATTAAGTAGCCACTGTTATAGAGTTTATTGAATATATATTACTCATTATTAATGTACAATATATCTAGCAATACCGGAAGGTACTTTTAGCATACCGTTATGTATTTCATATTGAAGAAATAGATAATAGTATAATATCAAATATCTGATAATAACTTATCATCTTACCTTAATACTAAAATGAATGATCGATCTTTTAAAACCTATATCCATAAAGTTCTTCGCCAAGTCCATCCTAAATGTGGCGTAGCTAAGGACGTAACTGATACCTACGACGGAATTGTACGTTCTTTATTTCAACACCTATCATACACCGCTCGATCTTTGGCTATTAAATCCAATACTAAGACAGTCTCTGACCGTAATGTTCGTAGTGCAGTTCAATTGACTTTCCCTGCGGAACTTTCTGATATTGCATGTAAAGAAGGAGATAGTGCATGCTTGAAGTACACAACTAGTACATTGACTAAGAGTGATTCTCTTGATGAGAATGGAGTTTCTGAGAATAAAACTGTAGCAATTATGCGTGAGAGTCGAGCGGGTCTACAATTTCCGGTTTCTCTAGTAGAGAAATATTTGCGAAGTTTTAGTAATCTAAATGTCGGCTCAACCGCTCCCGTATTTCTTACTGCTGCAGTTGAATGTGTAATGGCCGAACTCCTCGATCTCAGCGGTAATGTAGCTAGGGAATATAAGAGAACGCGAATTAGCGTAAGGCATCTTGCGCTTGCTATTAGTGAACATGATTCATTTATTAAATTGTTCGACTCTTGCAATATCGTAATGCTTAATGGGGGGGTTGCTCCTAACATGGATGATAGATTGAAGATCAACCCCAAAGTTCGCCGTACTCGTCGTATCCTACCGGTACAAACAGATGAAAATGGACAGCGCGTACCTCGCCCGCATCGATTTCGTCCTGGTATTGTGGCTCGTCGGGAAGTAGCTAGGTATCAAAAAACTTGCGATACATTGTTGCAACATGCACCCTTTGAAAGGCTAGTTCGTTCTTTGACTAGCAGATTTATTAATGATGTTCGTTTTACAAAGGACGTACTACTTAAAATTCAGAGTTTCGTAGAGATGAAATTGGTAAATCTATTCGAAGTATGTCAGCAGATATCACTTCATGCTAGTCGAGAAACTGTTTCCGATAGTGATTTCAATCTATTCTGCAGACTTAATAAAATCGAAAATATTAGCCATCTAGCCGAAAAGAATACCGAAATTGTAAACGCTGGTATTCAAAGAGTTGGTCGGAGGGGTGGCGTTGTTCGTATCAAGTCCGAATTTTATGATTGTGTTCGTAGTTATATCGTTTATATTCTGGATGAAATGCTTCATAATATGGCGGTATTGGTAGAACTCGAGCGTCGCCGAACTATTTCAGTCAAAACTTTTCAAGAATCATTGAGCCTTCAGGGTGTAAACCTGGCAGTTATCTATAAGAAGATTCGCTATAATAAGAGTAAGAGAGTAGGTGATGGGGAGGATGGCGATGATGGTGATGAAGAAGTTGATGGTGATGAAGAAGTTGATGAAAAGGCCAATGAGGATGTCGACGAAAAGGTCAATGAAGAGGTGAAATCTGAGGTGAAATCCGATGTGAAATCCGAGGTGAAATCTGATGTGAAATCCGAGGTGAAATCCGAAATGAAATCCGAAATGAAATCCGAAGTCGATGTCAAGGTAAATTATAAATCTACCAATAAGGCTTTAAAATCCACTCTCGCTAAAAAACCGCGTCGTGTTCATCGTGTCAAGGTAGATGCATGATTTTAAAAATAATAAATATTGCAAAATACATAGCTAATTGGAAGATAAAAAAAATATCTTTTATTCTTTCATATTTTACTCGATAATATTACGAATATATTTAACCATTTCCGGATGTATTTCGATATTCTGACTTGTCAACATCAATCTCAACATCTTATTTTTTTCGCATTTGAAACGTGTGATTAGAAATTCAAATAATTTAACATTATTAGTTTCAAGTGAAAATGTTTGTAATTCAAAATCGATAAATTCTTGCACACAAGGAGCCGATGGATTATCATTAATTAAAAATTTGACCATCTCAATATTATCGGAATCTAGGGATTTGAATATCATCGTACAGACTTTGCAAGTATGTGCCATTTGCGTATGTAATTGCGTATGTAATTGCGTATGTAATTGAGTTTGGTGGTAATTCAATTATTTTTTATATATAATCGTTATTAAAAAAAAAGACTACTTGAATTACTACCAATTTACAACCTAATAACTACATTATCATTTTAAATCTCAACTGATATTTTACTTATCGTAATATATTTTTGCGAAGCTGAACATTTTTGTTCTTCATCTATATTTCTATCTTCTACCAATCCACTCAAATCATTTTCTTGATATATATTGAATGTCAAATTTGCTAATCCATTCGATTGCCATGTCGAAATATTTTTTTTAGCCAGAGCTATTCTTTCTTGCTTAGGTGTACCATCTTTTGGATCCCAAATATGTTCAGGTTCTTCGATAGCACTATGTTTTCTATTTGGTCGCCAAATAATATTATGTGTTCTGAATACCCTCCTCCGCAATTCGTCATCTTCTCCTCCCCATCCCCAATAATTATTTGGAAAACCATTAGACTTAATAAGAGATTCTTCACTCATAGATACAACTCCCCCGAACATAAAATGTGGACGACCTTTTTGTTCAGGATACTTTTTTGATCCTCCATGCATATGCATGGGTTTTATAGGGAATGTCATATAGTATAAGAATAATTCTCGACTTGGGTATAGATCTACATCATGAAAAATACAATACGACCCCGGAAATCTTTCCTTTGCAATTTTTGCTCCGATATTACATAGTTTTCCCCTATTGAATTTTTGTTTATCTTCAGTTTGTTCGATGACTAAAATTACATAATTAGTGTATTTTTGTTCATCAAATAAATTGTATAATAATGGAATTAATATTTTCAGTTGTTCTTCTCTATTCTGCAACTGATTATCTCGATATGGAATAATTATTGCTGGAAATTTGTCAATTGTAAATTGTCCATGATCTGTAAGATATTTTACTTTGAACTTATTATCATTATTCTTGCGCTTTTGTACATATTTTTTCTGTACCGCTGCGCCTTTTTTACCGGAGGGAGAATTGTATTTATTTACTAATATTCTAGGAACTGATTTTTGTATGGGAATGGATTGGAAAGTAGTTCCACCTGCCTTATTGCATTCTCGGTTATTTGAAGCTTGTGACATTTTATATACGATTTAATAAGTATTGAAGCTATTATTGCGATTAATATGAGAATAACCCCCAAAATGATAGTCATAATTATAATTATTATGTATATTCAAATATAAAAATTAATCATAATCATATGGGATATATTATAAATAACCATCTATAAAGTTATTACTAATGCTGTGTAGTGAAAACACAATTGATTTTTGTAAAAAAGTGATTATTTGTATATTAGTAGTATTATCTGCAATTTTGCTTATTGTACTCGTACCTCAAGTATATACTAGTATTAATAATATGGCAAGTAAACTGGGTAGTACCATGAAAAGAAATGGAGAAGGTTATATCGGTGGTCGCGGTCGTGGTCGTGGTCGTGGTCGTAGTCGTAGCGGTGGCCGTAGTCGTGACAATTCCCCACCAATCGACATATCATCTCCAGGAACTACTACCGATAAGTTTACCACACTACCAGATGTATTCGATACAGCAGAAGAATGTAGTCGAATTTATAAGTCAAAGAGTTTCCGATGGGTACAGAGTAATCCAATTCATAAAAGATATGATAATATCTATTTTACTGCTGCTAATCATGACGATTTTGAAAGGTATGCTATGAAACCGTTGTCAGGTACATTTCTCGAAGGTGAGGAGAAGAGTATTGAAATTTCTGATACCGGTACCCAATTGGAAAAATATCGCTCAGTTTATGCCGGAGGACAAACTGAAAAGGCAGTCCGTGATACATTCGAACATATGTTTATGCGATATAAAAAGGGGATATTTGTAGCAATAAGAAATGGGGAATTAAAAGTTTTCTTACCCTTTTCAAATATAAATTATTCGAATCCTTGGTCCGATAGTTTTGATTTGAAAAACATACAGAAAGCTATGGGTAAGCGATCAATAAATCGCAAAAAATCGGAATGGTGGTTTAATAACTATATGTTTAGGAGCGAATTTCCAATTACTGAAGGATCTCTGGGAGAAACATCATTGAAACATATGTTGATTTCATTGTGCTCTAAACACGAAGTTCCTGATGTTTGCTTCTTTGTGAATCAGCGTGATTTTCCATTACTTAAGCGCGATGGTAGTGGTAATTATATAGAACCCTATGATGCCCTAATTGGAGCCGCCAAAGATGTAAAAAATGGTATTATCCAAAATATGCCTGAGTTATTATGTCCTGTATTTTCATATTCTCCTACTGATGAATTTGTTGATATCCCACTGCCAACTGCTGATGATTGGAGCATAGTATCTGGAAAATCCTTTCCTACCCAATGTAGTAATATTGGAGAAGCAGTAACTCGTTTCAATTTGGATTTCGATACTAAAATACCTAAGGCTATATTTAGGGGCTCTGCGACTGGGCGCGGAATTGATACCGAAACCAATGTTCGACTTCGTGCTGCGATGATATCTAAAAATAGCGATATTCTTGATGCTGGAATTACAAAACCATTTGTAAGGCAGCAGGTATTCCGTCGCAGTTCTTCAAAAAACAATTCTAATGTAGAATTAACAGCTCGCGGTTCAGACCTTCGCAAACTTGATTTACCTTTAGTTAAAAATATGGATGCGGTATCCCAATCAAATTACAAATATATATTACATCTTATGGGTCACGTTGAAGCTTATCGGTTGAGTAGGGAATTAGCATCAAACAGCGTAGTTCTTATTGCTGATACTCCTCATACTTTATGGTTTAAGCCACTTTTAAAACCTATGGAACATTATGTTCCAGTCAATTCAGATTTGTCCAATCTGGAAGAACAAATCCAGTGGTGTATAGATAATGATGGTGAAAGTTGTGCAATTTCTAGAAGAGGTCGAGAATTTTATGAGTCGAATATCAATGAAGAATCAATTTTCCATTATTTATTGGATTGTTTTAAAATAATGAAATAATGAAATAAAAATATCACTCAAGGTCTTTGGATCATTAAAGTATATCATTTTTTTTATGTCTTGAATATTAATATAACTTTTTCTGATATTCATCCATATTTTTTTCCAATAAATTTTGCCAATCACTTCAATTTTTCCTTCGTTTACCACAGCTCGAAATTCTCATATCCTCTCATTTTTTATTTTTTCTTTACTACGTTTTATTGCGAGATGTATTAAAATTTTATCACCACTTTTCTCCATATTTTCAATTCTATATCATTCATCGGGAGTCTATTTTTACCCCTATTTTTTTTTCTAATTTCATATCTAAACAAATGTTATTATATTTTATTATACCTGTCATAATGCATTCTGAGTCAAATGAAATAACATTAAATATCCATGATTGTGAGTGTGAAGATATTTCGGCAATTCATAAAAAAATATCATCCGATGATAACAAAGTTAATTACTGTTTCACAAAATTACATGACCATACAAAAGGTTATGACAGTGATAATAATAGTGGTGAAGTTTTTGATGATGGTGATGAAAAATTGGTATATTTGATTAAATCATCGTGCACGTGTGATTTATTTTATAATCCACATAATCGTTTTACATGTCTAGACTGCCAAATTTCAATTTGTAAAGAAGAAGATGTTGAATCAAGTAATGAATCAAGTAATGAATCAAGTAATGAATCGGGTAATGAATCGGGTAATGAATCAAGTAATGAATATGAAGATACAATAAATCACAATTGTGTTAAGTGTGGCGAAAAAAGTAACCCATCAAGCCAGGTCTGTGGAGTTTGTTTACGTAATAGGAATTTATCTGTTCAAATTTCTGATAATGTTGGTGATACTGTTGACGATAATGTTGACGATACTGTTGACGATACTGTTGACGATACTGTTGACGATACTGTTGGTGATAATGTTGACGATAATGTTGACGATAATGTTGGCGATACTGTTGACGATAATGTTGGCGATACTGTTGACGATACTGTTGACGATAGTGTTGACGATAGTGTTGACGATAATGTTGGTGATAATGTTGGTGATAATGAATTAAAATACGCTCAATGCGCTTCATGTTATGAATATTTGTGTCTCAAATGTAACCCGAATTTGGATAACCAATCTGCATCACAAGACATATCTTTCACTTGTTCTGTTTGTGAATCAAATCCCAAAAATGAAAATTGCATTATCTGCTAATTACATTAATGAGTTTTTTTTTCTATAAAAAATATATATAATTAAGTTATTTAATTACTATTTTATAACACAGAACCATTATAACTATTTTGAATGATCATTTCTAAATCAAGACTATCTATAAGTGATCTAGCTATTGGCGGCATTACATTTGGTTCCGTACTGGCATGGAATGAAGTGATTCGCACAATTGTCCTTAGTTTTTATCCGCGTAATCAATCTATAAGAGCTATGCTCATGTATGTCGTTATTGTAACAATATGTGGTTTCTTATTAATATCATTGATTACATGGACCAACGACTATATATCGACTATGATAAATAGTAACAAATCTTCTTAAATTATATTATATATAACCGAAATGGACTTGGCAAAATTATGTGGTTTGATATTAATAATATTATTTATACTAGTTGTTATAATTTGGAAAATAATATCTAATTTTTCATTCAGTTATAAAGGAGGTAATCAGGATGCCTATTCTGATTTTAAAAAGTTATTATATGATACTACTGTAAAAGGCGGAGGCAATACTACTGTAAAAGGCGGAGGCGATACTACTGTAAAAAAAGAAGACAATTGGTACGATTATGAAACCTGGGAAGATTTGTCATTAGACCCAGAATTATCTTTAAAATACTACCAAGATAAAAAAGAATTTAAAAGTAAAAAAATAAATAAGCATAATTGGGAAGACGTATTAAAAGTTTTAATTCCAAAAACTAAGAAATCTGAAGAATATTATGGTATTATTAATATGATAAATGGTAAACTTAAAGTTTCTGAAATTCATTCGTGTAATAGCAAATCTCAAATAGATTATAATAGTTTTAAAACGGTTGCTTTGACGCCTGGTCTAATATTCTTTCATACACACAATGATTCCGAAGATATATCTCCGTATCCGTCATGTGAAGATTTAATAACAGCAACATCACGATTACCATTACGTAGATATGTAGCTTTTATTATAGTTTCAAAAGTTGGTATAGTACAATACGGTCCAAATGCCCAGTTACTTGAAAAATATACAAGTATTCGAAAAAGATCGCACGATGATGAGTATGTGGCAATATGGCAGAGTCTAGTTGGTATTATAGGTGCTCTTAATAGTAACATATTTTGGAAATCTTGGGATATTGAGAAGCTTCAAAAATTATATAAACAATTTTTATTCGAACTTAATGTAATACCGTTACCATCCCAGCGTGATATATACAAAAAAGTTAAATATGAAGCGTATGGATTAAAAATTGAAAATAATGCACTCACAATAATTTGTAAAAAAATATTAGATATGCAAAAAAAGGGAATGATCCAAGAGCGCTAATCTCATCGGAAAAACCCACAAGAGTTAAAATCACCTACTAGCTCTCGCGAGTGTCCCTACATTTTTTCAACATCGCTGATTCGATCCTTAATTGAATGTGAATGGAATTTCTCCAAATTCTCCTTCGTAGACTGCAAGCGAATCGGGGGAAAGATTGGATACCTTAACAATACTCCACTCCAACGAAGCAAAACACCAACGCAATAACGAATTTTCACTATCCGATAGGTGTTCGTGAATCACAAAGGCATCAAAACTACAGACTTTTTCGACAGCACTTCTCAGATCACCGAATGAAGAAGTAGTGTCCCCTTCCATTAATGGTAAACCGAGGCGGATCAGAACATCGCGAAAACTCATTCTTTTATATGGATAAAGAAGCGATTTCAGTGAAATTACAAACTCTTCAGGAATGTAGGCGTTTTGCCTAACTAGCAATGGCTGCGGCGGTGGTAGAGAATTTTCATCACTCGAATATCCATCACTCGAATATACATCACCCAAATATGCTTCAACTGAGTGTTCCGAAATGAATTGAAGAAGTTCAGCAATTTGTTGAGGACTTAGTACTGGTAATCCGAACCAATAGTGGACCTCACCATCTGCTTCGATTCTCATCAATTTACTCGGTACCTGTAATCCTACTCTAGGAACGAGATTGGATGGGCAAGTGGGTTTGAGGCAAAACATTGTATAACATTTATTATAGATAAAAAATTCATTTTTTTCAATATAATTTTAATATAATTTTAATGCAATATGTTGGGATATAAATATTAGTGCAATGGATCACGTTATTTTACTTGCAACCGGGTGTGCCTTTTTGGTTATTTTAATTATGTTAGTGACTGTAGGAAAAAAAGAAAATTATAGTGCTGGTTATCAGATTTCACCAGATTATTTAGATTGTGGATATATGGGATCACCATACGGAAGACAGATTATTAGCGATCGTCGACCACTTTGTGGGAAATCTCCAGAAGCCAATCAGGCTTATTATGGTGGTGAATTCGGTTGGAATATGTCTCCATATTATTAATTTTTATTATCACTATACGATTTCATATTGTTTAGCAATTTCGTAATGTTCAACAATTTCATAAAGTTCAAACAATTCTCCATTTTCAGATTCAGCGGAATCTATATTTATTTTTTTCGTTTCGAAATCATTTTGCAAAATTTTTCCAACTCCCAATTCAATTCCCAATTCAATTCCCGATTCAACTCCCGATTCAACTCCCGATTCGACTCCCGATTCGACTCCCGATTCGACTCCCGATTCGATTCCTGATTCAATTCCAAATTTAATTCCTGATTCTAGATCAATTCCTGATTCTAGATCGATTCCTGATTCAATTCCTGATTCTAGATCGATTCCTGATTCAATTCCAAATTCAATTCCGTCCCCTGTGTCGAATAAATATCTATTGACTTCATTTATTTTTAATATTGGGTAATATAGTATAGTATACTCAGCAATTTGATCATGAAATGAGTTTGAAATGCAAGCATCCCATAGTGAATAAAAATTCATTCTTTCATCGATTAAAGAATTACTCATATAATATATAAAAATTTCATCATCCTGTCTATACTGAACCGGTAAACAACATAGTATTCTTTTTTTTCTTAATTCGATTTCATTGTGTATATACCTATTAGTGTAAATACGTACAACTACAACCCTATTTAATAGATTATGTCCTATTCCAATTTGCATAATTGTTAATAAATTGTGGCGATTTATTTTACTCTTAATTTTCCAATCATTATTTTGCAGGAAAGATAGATCTCCCAATATATTCAATTGATGTATATGTTCGTACCAATTTATACAATCAGGTGTCAATGCCTTCTCAGATTGTAATGCTCTAATATAAGGGTGTTCTTTGTATTTAGACCATATAATTATAATTAATGATGAATATTTTCTTTTTACCACCATAATATTTCTTTATTTTGCTGGTTGAATTTGCTTCGATCCAAACTATATTGTTAATATTTTAAATTCAATTACACCAATTCAACTATGTGTATGACGACTTCTTCTACTTTTTTTACTCCGTTTATTAACATTATTGAATAGATCGGTTAATATTTCCAAAGTCTGTGATGGTCCAGATCTAATTATTGCATTAATATGATCTTTACAATATATTGATGTTATCCCCATCTCAACATCAAAAATATTATTTACTAGTAAAGGAGAGTAGTATTGTACAATATTATCAGCGGCCCATTCTATAATACTTTGCAATAATTTTGTCCATATAATCGATTCAAATATCCATTTTAGAATACCCATTTATATTTGAACTGGCCATATTATAGAAATATAACATTTGTTTTTAAGAATATTTCTTATAAATGGCAATACTATTATCATTGATTATTGTACTATCGATAATGATAAATGGCGTAGGAGCACTTTTTATATATCGTTGGATAGAATATCAGCAAAAATTTAGTAGGGAAAAGTGCGCAATCAAATCATTGGTGGGGGAATATAATAATATTAAACCTGGTGATATTATATTATTTACCGGTTCTATAACTTTATTATGGAATGCATTGTTGACTGCATGTTATTATACCCATGTGGGGATTGTATATGAGAAAGATGGTGAATTATGGATTACTGAAGTATCAAAGGAAGGGAGTTTCATATGTAACGATTCAAAAAGTATGAAACCAGTTTTTACTAGAGATGGTCTTAATAATTTCCCATTACTTTCCCGACTGAAAAATTATCGTGGGATTTTTTACTTGATGCGATTGCAATCTCCGTTGACCGATGGCCAGATAGTTGATTTAAAACAAATTATCAAAAGTTCATCAAGTCTCAAATATGTTACGGTGACCGGAGGTACATTAGCTTATATTGGTTTAAAATCGATTGCCGATATTAATCATTGTTTCTTATACGCATCAGATATATTGGATGGTCTTGGTTTATGCCCTCAAAATATGGTATCATTGCGTAGTAAAGGTATTTTTGGTTCGTGTAATGTAATTTCTGAATTGTATAAGTATAAGCTAAAAAATGGTAATTCATATGACGAGCCAATTCGATTAACTTATGATATTTCTTCGGGGATATCTGAAGATTTGCCTAGTGATTTGCCTAGTGGTTCGCCTAGTGATTCGCCTAGTGATTCGCCTAGTGATTCGCCTAGTGATTCGCATAGTGATTCGCCTAGTGATTTGCCTAGTAATTGAATATAAAAAATAATAATTGTATATAAAATCTGTTCTACTTAAGTTCTTTCAAATAATATGGCAGATCTTAAAGAAAATACTTATAAAATTTCCGACTATGACCGCCTCATCCTTTCAAATAAACAAAATACTCCTAAACATATTCTTTGCGGTATTTGTATCGGAAAAGTAAATAAAGTATATGATGGGGACACAATTTGGATCGCTCTTAATATAGAAACACCTAATGGGCGTAGTGTTGAATATGTGTCATTAAGAATGTATGGGTACGATGCCCCCGAAATGAAAGGACCCACAAAATCAATGGCGATTCAAGTTCGCGATCGGGTAAGAGAATGTATCCTTAATAAGATCGTTGTAGTTAATCTCTGTCCCACTTTAGATAAAAATGGTAATCCAGAAAATAAACCAATTCTCGATAAGTATGGTCGCAATCTTGGTGATATATTCGTGATGCCAATGGATGCCAGTAAAAGTAATACTATAGAACTCGAAACCCGTGATATCAAACTTGAAGAGTATATCAGTGAAAATTTTCAAGAAATTGTTGATAGTCAGTGTATCAATTTTAATCGCTGGGTCGAATCTCATCTTAACGTAAAGCCGTATTTCGGAGGGACAAAAGAGAAATTTGAATTATCTACGACTGCCCATGATAAGAAATAATGAAATAATGAAATAATGAAAAAAAAAACACTAAATGCTTTACGATTAAATTACAGGAGTAACATTGGGTAGATGGTGAAGTGGTTCAAAATTTACATCCCAAATACATGGACATTCTTCTTCGTCATCCATATTACTAATTTTATTTTTTGGAACTTTTGCATAAGCTGAAACCTGATTTGAGAAGAAATCTGTTTTCATAACATCATTCATTGCTAACTTCTCCATAAATGGGAATGGATTTTCAACATTATATAGTGGCTCGTAGCCGAGTGTGCTAATAACACAATCGGCTACACTCTGTACATATTGCAATAAGGAATTAGAATTCAATCCGATTAAAGCACTAGGAATTGCTTCATTAATGAATTCTTCTTTGATTTCCATAACTTCTTCGACAATATTGTACATATATTCTTGCGGGGGCTTATTAATAATGTATTCTCTGAATAGGTGACATGCGAATGAACAATGCAGATTCTCATCTCTGGAAATAAATTCATTATAAGAAGTTAAACCACTTAGTACGTTTTTTTCTTTAAACCATTGAATCATTGCAAATGCCCCAGAGAATATTACACCTTCAAATAGTGCAAATGCAATGATTCTCACACCTAACGGAACTTGCGGTTTCATATATTTTTGTACCCACAAGGCCATCCTTTTGATAACTGGCATAGTTTTGATAGCATTTGAAACTTCTTCTCTTTCTTCTTTAGGAATAAGAGTTTGTACCTGAATAGAATACGATTCTGAATGAACCAGTTCGTGGAATGCTTGTACGATATAAACATTGCGAACTTCTTGAATATTTATTTCGTCCATAAAATTTTCTGATATATTTTCCATGACCAATTCATCACCGATAGCAAAGAAACTTAAGATGAGTTTAAGACATTGTCTCTCCCCATCCCCAATAGAATTTTCCCAATCATTTCGATCATTGGACATATCTACTTCATGGGAAAGCCATATGAGTCCTTGCATTTTTTTTACATAATCTTCCAAATCTAAGAATTTCACGGGTAGATATGGGCGGATACCATCGTCTTGTCGAAGTGGTTCGTCGCTGTCATTTTTTGATGGATTCCAAGGAAGTGAAATATTAGAACTTTGGTATGAAGACATTTCGTAATTTCTGATAGATGATTTCTTATATAATGTATATAAAATAAATTCAATTGTTATAATTTTAAATTTTATATTTAAACATTCCAATTTCTTCATATTATGCAGTATAATACTAAAAAAAAGTGTTTTAATATGTTGATACCACTATTCCCATTGCTCAAGAATATTTGTTGCTCCGATATCGATATCTAAAATTAGATGAACCGGTTTCATTCCACTACTCATTCCACGAAACTTATATTGTGTCATTTTCATAAGTTTGGGATTCGCAAAGTATACTTCTGTTTGAAATTTGATACAATATAGAGCAATATGTATAGTCAATTCGGACCAATCTGTACCAAAATCATGATACATTATCGATGTAATTTCTTTCATACTTTCAAACAATTTATTAATATCGTCGTACAATTTCATATCCCCTTCAGCTAAGCAATAAGCTAACTGATCTATTTTATTTGTGAATAATCCATCATCCCTTTCTGCATTATAAACCACAACAGGTACCCAAATCCCATCTTGAAACTCGATACTTACTTTTTCTTCTCCATTATCGTCATCTTCTGCGCTATTGAATTTAAATTTAGCAGCGCATACTTCTGTCGATATATCTTCCAGCCAGTTATAGTATTTACCCTGAGTTTGAAAATTGTCGTTTCCTTGAGCCATTGTAGTAATTGTTGGTATATGATTTATAATATTGTAAAGATTCAATTTTAAAATTGAATAGATGATTTTATATTAAAATAACTTAAAACGTATCTATTTTACCAAAATGTCTAACACTTCTGAATCGAAATATGAATCAAATTCTGAATCAAAAAATGATACGAGCAAAAATAATCACGAACTGAGTTACGAAGGTCGTTCTTTTGTTCGCAATAGATTTGGCGATTTGGAGCAAGTTCGATTTGATAGGATTACCGATCGTATCGATACTATGTGTTCGGACCTATATGGTAGGACTTTAACGAGTATTGATGCCCCATTGATTACCCAACAGGTAATTAGCGGGTTTCGTAGTGGAATGTCTACGCATGAACTTGATATGTTAGTAGTAAATATTTGCTCAAATTACGCATCTCATCACCCCGACTATGAAGACCTAGCTTCTCGTATTACAGTAAGTGATCTTCAGAAAAGTACACCTAATACGTTCAAATATGCACTAATCAATTTGTTTAACGCAATTGATAGTAACGGTGTTGATCGTTCTCGACTGAATCCTCTTTTTCGATCTATTATGGGTTTAACTGTCACCGATGATGGTTTAACTACTGAATCTCCGGTCACAGTCCGAGAAAAATCATCAGTTGAAGCTCTTATGGGATTAATTGATCCTCCGGTTTCATCCAGCCCGATAACTACTTCTGATCTGATTGAGAATAAAATTGACTATAGTCGCGATTTTAATTTCCGACACTTTGGATTAGAAACCTTAAAGAGGTCATATCTAATGAAACACGGTGTGACTAATGCTATTGCCGAACGGCCCCAACATATGTATATGCGAGTTTCACTCGGTGTCCATGTACTACCCTTTATGTCTGAAAATATGAAAAATTCCGATTCTGATGAATATGTGTCCGAATTTAATATTCGACTGAATGATGCATTTAGGATGTACGATGATTTATCACTACAGCGTTTATCACATGCGAGTCCTACTTTATTCAATGCAGGATCTAAACGAGCACAATTATCAAGTTGTTTTCAAACGGCAACCGATGATGATCTATTCGAACTTCTCGAAACTGTGAAGTCTGTGGGTTTAATTTCTAAGTGGTCTGGTGGTATTTCAGTATGTTTGACTCCCATTCGTGCACAAGGATCCCCAATCACATCTACTGGGGGTGTCGCTACTGGTATCAAGCACTATATTAAGATATTAAATGACCTACAGGTATATGTGAATCAAGGTGGACTTCGCAAGGGCGCATTTGCTCTATATCTCGAGATTTGGCATGCTGATGTTTTAACATTCTTAGAATTACCAAAACGTCAAGGCGAACTTGCTATTCAAGGTAACAATGCCCCTGACTTAAAGTATGCACTTTGGGTACCTGATCGTTTTATGCGTGCACTTGAGTTTGACGAAGATTGGTATCTCATGTGCCCTTATGAATCTCCTAATTTATATAAAGTCCATGGAGAAGAATTTGAAATATTATATCAATCCTATATTGATGCTGGTAAATATCGAAAAATAATTAAAGCCCGTGATCTCTTTCGTGAGTACGTGACTACAGTCTCTGAAACTGGATTTCCTTACTGGTCAAATAAAGATAATGCAAATAGAAAGAGCAATATGCGTAATGTAGCAACAATTACTTCTAGTAATTTATGTAATGAGATATATATACCAAATTGGACAAATTTTAGAGATAGTAATCGTAATATCTTGGAAAAGGGACAATTTGGAGTTTGTAATCTTGCTGCGATATGCTTGGGTACTTTTCTCGGAAGAGATGCCGAAAATAATCCAACTTTGGACTTTCAGGGAATTATCGACACATCATATAATGCCGCAATTAATCTCGATCGTGTGATTGATGCAAACTTCTATCCGACAGAAGAGTGTCGTACCAGTAATAAGCAACATCGCCCGATTGGTGTTGGTATTCTTGGGCTTGCCGATGTGTTTGCACATTTCAAATATATATTTGGTGAAGCTCGGTCTATGAAACTTGATCAGGCTATTGCTGCATGTGTATATTACGGCGCTATGAAAGCTTCCGTAGAACAATCCAGAAAATATGGAACCTATTCATCTTATGGAAAATTCAATCATTATAATTCACCAAGTCTTTCTAATGAAGAAAAAGCCCTAATTGATGAGAGATGGCCTAAGCCCCCAGTAGAAGTATCTCCAATAAGTGAAGGGAGACTCCAGCCCGATCTTTGGGCCGAATATGGAAATCTTGATTGTGAATGGCAATATTACGTTTCGGAATCCACTAATGGTATTATCACGCCTAATATGTGGGAAGATTTAAGGAATGACTGTCGGACAGTTGGTGTGCGCAACTCGTATGTGACTGCATATATGCCTACAGCTTCCACTTCTAATATTGTTGGACAAAACGAATGTTTCGAACCTTTCACTTCAAATATCTATACAAGAAAAACATTAGCTGGTGAATTCATCATAATAAATAGGTATTTAATGGATGAGTTGATCGCATCCGGACAATGGTCGGGAGCTTTAAGGCGTAAATTGATTCAAGAAGGTGGTAGT
>Ga0136655_1000529_pt1 | contig 17188 bp, 16 predicted proteins | sample CPBDNA_2_FD_94863 | JGI IMG/M metagenome (GOLD analysis project Ga0136655, IMG submission 94863) | Freshwater to marine salinity gradient microbial communities from Chesapeake Bay, USA - CPBay_Spr_15_0.8_DNA (version 2) | ecosystem: Environmental > Aquatic > Marine > Coastal | place: USA... | reverse complement strand
TAGCCTGCGAGCACAGAGATGGTCACCCCAAGCGGCACCACCATTGATGCAACGAACAGCGAGTTAACCATCAAAACCGGCAGCGGAAAGTCTCCCTTTGTCCAGGCGGTTTCAAAGTTGCTCCAGGTTGGGTCCGTTGGCCAGCTAAGGCCCGTCTGGGTTGACTCTGGTGGCTGCAGTGCCACCGACAGCAAGCTCAGTAAGGGGATGAGCACAACGCTGGCGGACATTGTGAGAAATGCGTAGAGGAGAACCCGGAAAACGAAGTCTTTTGCGCTGAACGGCTTCTTCCTTCGGGAGGCCACTACCTGGGAGTTTGTGGTTTGAGTGCTCATCTTGAAATTCCGTCCCGATCCCTCAGTACCCACTGGAATGTCCTCACTAAGGTGAAGACCAATACTGCGAGCAGCACTGCCATCGTTGCGGCCTCGCCAACCTCACCCTCTCGAAAGGCAAGGCGGTAGATTTCCGTTCCGGGGACAATGGTCTCCTTGCCTGGACCTCCCCTGGTGGTTACGAATACAAGATCAAAAGTTCTCAAAGCCGCAATTATTGTGATTGTCGTAGCAACGGTGAACTCCGGTCTTAGCCCAGGAAGGGTAACTGAGAAAAATTCTCTAAAAGCGCCTCCGCCGTCGACCTTGACTGAGTCGTAAAGGTCTGAATCAATTCTTCCCACCCCAGACAGGAATAGCACCATGCAAAGGCCTGTCATGACCCAGCTTCCGATCAGTCCTACTGCCGGCAAAGCCCAGTCAAAATCTCCAAGCCAACCACGCTGGCTGTCTATGCCAATTAGTCCAAGAAATTGGTTTAAGCTGCCGCGGTCTTGATATACCCAGCGCCAGGTGACTCCGATAACCACGCTGGCGATTACCTGTGGCAAAAAGACTACGGTTCTAAAAAAGACGAGCCCAGTTATTTTTTGTCGTGTGAACAAAGCGGCAAAGGTGACACCGAGGGTCACCGGGATAAAGCAGAAGGTCATCAGAAATACTGCCGAGTGACTCAAGGCACTTAGGGTGTCCGGATTGGTTAGCACCTCCTCGTAGTTTTCAAGACCTACGAACTCAGCAGGTGCTCCCTGTATGCCGCTCCAATCCCACAGGGAAAGATTGAAAGTTTGAATTAATGGCAGGAGCATGAAGGTGACGAAGAATAATCCAGCTGGCAGAAGGTAGAAATAGCCAACGTATTCTGGCCTCCACCGCAGTCTTTTCCGCGGATTACCCTTGGTCTTTGTCAACGCCATTGTCTCCATCTTTGCTTACGTTTCTGTTCTGAAAGTGAGCCCAGTCTCGCGAGGCAAGACTGGGCTCACTTCAGCTCAGGGGTTCGGGACTAGCTTCGTCCAGACTCCCATTCTGCTTGGATCCGCTCGTTTAGCTCAGCGGCTCCAACCTGGTCAGCAATGAGCTCCTGGATTCCAGGGAACATCACTGCACCCATTCCAACAGTCGACCAGTCAAGGAAGAGGGTTAGACCGTCGTCCGCGATAACTGCCTGCCATTGCGCGTTGTACTCGTTAATCAGCTGAGTAGAGTCCGCAACCTCAACATCGGTAAGCAGCGGAGCGTAGCCTCCGTTGGCACGGAGCTCATAGGTCTCCGGTCCAGTCATGAAGTCAATGAAGTTAGCCGCAACATCTGGCCACTCCGTGTTTGCTCCAATGCCGAATGGTGAGGTGGTAGCACCTGTTGCCCTTGCGGGTCCCCCAGGGTTTGCTGGTGGGAATCCGGTGAAGCCAACATTGTCACCCATCTTGTCTGCCATGGTTGGCAGCGCCCAGTTTCCGGTTACGAAGAATGCGCTGTTACCTTCTGCGAAGCGGTTAATACCGTCATCGAAGCTGAGGCTGTTTGCGTTGGGGTCGATCAGACCACTGTCTGCCCAATCCTCCATGATTTGGGATGCCTCCAGGAAGCAAGGTGCGGTGAAGTCCGAACCGTCATTTCCATAGATCCAGCCCAACATCTCCGAGTTGTCACAGGTCTGCGACATCAGAACTGAAAGCGTGTGGTTTGCTGGCCACTGGTCAGCATTCCCAAGGGCCATAGCGGTGTAGCCGGCAGCATCGGCAGCATCCAAAGCCGACTGGAAGTCAGCGAGGCTTGCAAATGGTGCGGAGATACCCAGCTCGTCAAGGATCGCGCGGTTGTAGAAAATACCAACCATGTTTCCACCCTTGGCAAGGCCGTATAGGTTTCCGGTTCCGAACTTGGATCCGTCTGGCTCAAAACGAGCCTGGTCAAGTAGTCCTGGGCCGAATCGGTCTGCCCAGCCATAAAGTTCTGCGTAGTCATCGAGAGGACGCATGAGGCCCGCCTCGACCAGGGGTCCCATCATGGTGAATGCCTGACCCGCCTGAACAATGTCAGGAGCGTCATCGCCAGACATCTGCAGCTTGATGTTCTGTCCGTAGTCGTTAAACGACGAAGTCGCAATCTCGATAGTTACGTTCGGATACTTTGCCTCGTAAGCGTCAACAATTGACTGAATTGAGTCAAAGAGGCCACCAACTTCCCACGTTGCGAGTGTAAGAGTGATGTCGACGTCAGTCGGAACCTCTTTGCTGATCCCCGAAGTCTCCGAGGTCTCAGAAGAGTTGTTCTGACTAGCGGTAGGTGCTGCTGTTTCAGTTGTGGTCCCGCCTGGAGCACAGCCGGCCGCTACGAGAGCGGTGATGGCCGACATAGCTGTCAAGCCCGCTAAGCGCCAAGTGCGACGTAACTTCTTTGTTTCTTTCACGTTTGGCAATCAATCCTCTCCTTGTTTCTGCGGGCCTCTTTCAAAGCACCGCGCACTGTTGTAAATTGCCGTGTTTACGACAATCGCCAATACTGGTTTGACCAGTTGTACCAAAGCGTACACAAATCTTCAACTCAAGTGGTGCATGTGACCAATTTGTTATTGAGCTCTGGTACTGGTTCTCAGTAATCAGGCGGAAATCAGACCAACTGCCCTTTGGTAAGTCTTTGTGTCCTTACCTGCATACCAAGAAACCCATTTTGCGGCGGAAATTAGAAAGTTCCATCTATCAGGATTACTTGAGGCCCTGAACTCTCCAAGGCATGAGTGAAGGTGCTTAACGTTATGCATCAACGTGCCATCATCCGTGCAGGCTACTCTCACCAAGAGTGTGATGAGTTCCTCTGGATCACCGCCTGCAAGCTCGAACGCCTTGACCGCTGCCGTGGCTAGGCCAACATCGTGCGCGAAGAGCGATCTTTCTAGCTCCTCCAGTAGCTCGTTGGTGCCCTTGGATTTTGCTGTTTCAACATGCTCAGTTCGCGGATAGGCGGGTCCTGGCTCAAAGGAGATGAACTCAAAGTTCTCATTGAGGATGCTTGGACCCCTTTCCAACAAACAACCGCCCATAACAACTGCTCTGGCCGCGGTGCCTCGGAACATTCGGCGCAAGGAAGCTCGAAGAATGTTCAGCGTTGTTCCGATGTGGATGGGGGCAACCTCTCGACTCACTGCGTCATAGTCCTCGTGCGGGACCGGCTCGACCTGAAGATACATATCGCAGGCAGCCAGCGATAGCGCAGACATCATGGTCTCGGCACTGATTCCAGTCGCGAGCGAAGAAGTCACCAGCCGAGGTCGGTCAGAGGGTTTGGCTTCAAGAATTGCAACCCTTAGGTGCTGGGCCTTAGTGGGGTCCTCGGTACCCTGAACCAGATTTTCGGCAAGTTCAAATTCTTCTACCAGGCCGCTAGCGAGATCGTAGGGGCCGAAGTTTCTCGGGAAGGTGCAGGAGTAGCGAATGGTTCCGCGCAGCATTGCGAAGCCGTCCTCCCAACCCGTTAGCTCCATCATGTCCAGAGACAGTGCTGGGGTGATCAGAGTGTGGTCATCAGTGACGATGCCTTCTAGGCCAATGTCCAGAATCAAATCAACTAGCTCGGCCCTTGGAATTTTTCTCTCGAGCCCTACCAGCCGGTGGTCGGCCCTGAGCCACTCTCCAAATCTGACATCTGACCTGAGCTGGGCAATGGATTCTTTGACGCTGGATTCCTCGATTCCCCAAACATCGCTTAGTTCGTATGGCGCGAAACAGGGGTCTTGAAGGTCCATGACAACCTGAGAGAGAGCTTGAATAAGCATCAGCCTTTGGATGTCTTCGGGCTGCTGATCGGCAGCAGCTCTGGCGTCCTCACAGCCAATCATCGCGTGGGAAACAAAGCCAAGGAGATTACGGGCTTGGTTGCTCACATACCTCGAAGCCGTGAGGGCTCCAACTGCCCAGAGTTCATCTGTGGAGATGCCCTCCTCAAGCTTCTGTGCAATTTCAGTTACCACTGTTTCGGGTTTCGAATTACGAAGCCACTGAATCAGCTCCTCGCGATCTTTAGTCATCCTTTGTCTCCTAGCTCCTCGCTGATAAAAGTTGTAGCTGTGATGTCGCCTGGGAAATCAAATTTGCATCAATCTTGAGTCTCGCAATATGTGGAGTCAAGCCCCTAGCCCCATGATTCTTTGCCGGCACCATCCAAACACCACCTGCACCGCGCGCATTGAAGTCCGCATGCACCAGAGTCTCAGTGGCCGATGTGATCCAGAGGTTGTTGTCACTGTCAAAGGCGCAAGATGTTGGATTTGGGGTAGGAATGTCGATTTCGAAATCTATTTCGCCACTTGGATTCAACCTGATGACCTTTCCCCCTCCCCAAAGAGCTATCCAGCAGCCCCCCTCAGAATCCACGGCAAGACCATCCGGCACTCCCAGTTTGGGATCGATTTCTCCATAAATAGTCTTGTTAGTCAGCGGTCTCGCCTCAGAGCTTTCAATTTCGAATCGGAAAACAGTCTGTGAAGCTGAGTCGACGAACAATGCAGCGCGATCACCTGGCAACACCCCCAGGCCATTTGGTATTTTCAGTCCGCTCTCGATCACACAGGGTTTCCAGTCGGGGCTGAGGCTCATTAGCGAGCCGCTGGATTCGGCTATTCGCCGATCGATGGTTCCAAATACTACGGATCCATCAGGTAAAACTGTCGCATCGGAGCAACGAAGGTTACTCTCTCGGCTATTCACTTGGAACGAGATCATTTCCTCAGCATTTAGGTCGTACCCCACAACCTGTTCCCTCCCGAAGACCAAGAAACCTCGATCCCATGGGAGCACCTTTGCGACCTCACCGCTCCCCTTGAGGACGAGCTCGCTCCTGCCATCTCGAATTCTGTGAACTCTGCCGGCAGGAATGTCCACCCACCACAACGACCCGTCTGGAAATAACTGCAAACCCTCTCCAAGTCGCGCCCGAGAGTCAATCATCAGTTCCGCGATTAGCCCAGGCATGAGTCCAACGCTCTCTGGTAATTGGGCATGGCGCGGTCTACTTCTGCTATCCGACCTTCTCTATTTGCGCGGTCTTGCGACAAAGCCTGCAAAACCCTTCCTTTGGCAGCCTGATATCTTTCTGAGTCTTTGAGCCTGCCGTCAGACACCAGCTCTTCGTCGTTGATCCAGACTTGCAGAGGACTAGTCAGCTCTTCATCCGCCCACTTCACGGTGTCTCGATGAGTAGCAAGATCCGTGCATGCTTGGCCACCAGAGGTCAGTGCAGTTAGCGCATCGCCTCTGTCCATGGCCAGCTGCGCAATTTCAAACGGCTTGATTTCTTCTGCCGAGCTATCTAGACCAAACCCGAGCTCCACACCTGATTGCTTCCAAGCTTCAAGGTTTGCTGTTCCAGCTCCAAGGATCCTGTTCGATCCCGGGCACGTGACGGGCTGTGCTCCTTTTTCTGCCATGGTTTTTAGCTCTCGGTCGTTGCACCAAACGCAGTGCGCTAGGGATGTTTTGGGTCCTAATAGTCCAAATCTGTCAAGGCGCTCTAGCGGATTCTCGCGTCCCCAGTGCCTCTGCCGCGGACTCTCCAATAGATGGCTATGAATCCGCATCCCCTCCTGCGCAAGCTCACCAAGTTCTTCCATGAGGCCATCTGAGCACCATTGAGGACCAACGGGACCAATTCCAAACTCGATCCCTGGGTAGCGAACTTTCGCCCATCGATAGATCTCTCCGAGTTCTGCCCCACTGAGCCCACGGGCGGGCTCGGTCCATTGAGGAAGGGGGCTTTGCCCAGAGAAACTAATCGGCAAATACTCGGCCTCGTCTGTCACACCAAGAATTGCCAGCGCCCTGATGCCTGAATCGGAAACGCCGCGCAAGACCTCTTCCAGCGGGCTCTGATATCGCTCTCTGTCTCCAAACACATGAAACATGAATTGAACTCCGGTCACCCCACCAAGGATGAGTTCGCTGCATGCGACCAAGGCTTCGTCGTAAGGTTCGACGACGGTCATGGCCGAAAAGCGAACCAGCGCTTCTTCGAGGTTTTCACACTGACCAATTCCCTGACTCGAAAGCGAACTGGCGCGCAAGTGAGAGTGGGCGTCTATGAAGCCGGAAGTTTCAAAGACAGCCAACGGCTCTACCCAATCCCGAGAAGTCTCGCGAGATTCTTTCCCTCGACCAGCTCCCTATCACCTGCAGAGGGGATGGCCCTGGCAATCTTGGCCCGCTCAAGATCAAAGTCATTACCTGGCCAATCGGTACCCATGACAAGTTGGCCTGCGCCAACTGCGCGATAAGCCAGCTTGACGTCAATCAACTGCGAGCCTGAGGTCTCGAGGTAGATATTGGGGTTTCGTTGTGCCACCAAGATGGCTTCGTTTAGATTCCAGACTGTGCCCATGTGTGCAATCAGAACAGGAGTGTTCGGGAAGTTTCGCGAAATCTCTTCGATAGATAGCGGCGCACAGAAGGGATCATCGAGTGCGTTGACAAGAACCACCAGACCGTGGTCGTCGGCGGCCTGAAAGATTGGGTCCAGGAGGCCGTGATCCGCAAAGTGGTAGCCGTGCATAGTTGGGTGCAGCTTGAGCCCTTTGAGCCCAAGGTCCTCGGCGCACTCACGTATCTTCTCGGTTGCATCGGGAAAACGCGGGTTGACCTGACCAAACCCGATTATGCGATCGGGATACTTCTTCATAGTCTCGGCTATGAAGGTGTTGTCTACCATTTGACCCAGAGAGCAGCCGACAGCCATGTCCACTCCGGCCTGATCCATGACCCGCATCATGTCCTCAGGGGTATAGGACTCCGCAGTCAGGTAGTCCGACGTACCACCCGCCTGCCAAACGTTGTTGTAGGCATCAATGATCATTGCGTCCCCTTTGGTTTGATAGGTATTACCAGTTGTCTGCCATGTGCCAGATTACCTTCGAAACCAATTCCAGGTCGGCTATCGGTACAAATTCATCAGCGGTATGTGCCCTGTCAGTTGATCCTGGACCAAAAACAGTGCAAGATTTGCTTCCGGTTAGAGCTGCAACCATTGACGAATCGGTATAGGCCTCATGGCCGTCATCGCCCCCAAAGGGCATTTGCTTGCCGGTTTGATTCTCATATGACGCTCTGAGCCCTGAGACAATCTTGGACTCGTCGGAGGCACGAACCGGAGGCCTGGGAGCTCCAAGGGGACTCACCTCGAACGTCGCGCCAGGGAACTCAGAGACAATACCCTCTGCCACGCCGCTCACCATCGGGATAACGTCATCTATTTTCATCGGCGGCACGATTCGCATGTCGAAATATGCTTCGGCACTTGGTGGAACGACATTGGTTGCGACTCCAGCGTGGAAAGTTCCGCACGTGAACCTGGGTCGACCTAAAATCTCATCCTCGTGGTCGAGCTGCGCGACTTCATTTTTTAGCCGATCGACAATCCTTGACATCACGTGGGCGGAATCAATTCCCAGGTGAGCTCTTCCTGCGTGTGCCATTCGGCCGGTGACATTCACTCTTAGCCACCTGAGCCCCATTTGCGCAATCCGCAGCTTTGTGCCGGTGGGTTCTAGCGCCAACACCTGATCTTCGGGACGTATGAACCCCTCAGCCACGAGTTTCTGGGCCCCAAGCATGTCTGGAGCCTCCTCATCCACGGTTCCAACAAACACGACGTCACCAGCGATCCCCGCTTTTCTCGTCTGGAGAGCCTCCATCAACCCAAGCGATATCGCCACACCACCTTTCATGTCGCAAGAGCCTCGGCCAAAGATAAGTCCGTCTTTGATTTCTCCGCCCAGCGCATCCTCGGTCCAGCCGCCTCCAATCGGGACAGTGTCCAGGTGAGCAAGCAGCACGAGTCTTGGAACAGTGGGGTCTCCAGGGATTTCAGCGATTACGTTCTCCCGACCCGGCTCAACATTTTGGAGTTTGGGGGCAAGGCCCATTTCGCTGAGGCGGTTCCCCACCCACTCAGTTGCCAAGGCTTCTTGAACCCCTGGGTTTTGGCTGTCAATACGAATCAGCTGCTGAGTGTCTTTGATGACCCTGTCTAAATTGATCATTTTTCTCCTACCTAGATTGGGCGTAAGCACTGCGTCTGGGATCTGCACCGCTTAGCAAGAAGCGCTCACCTTGAAGGTTTGTCCCAGAAACTATGGTTTGAACCGAACCGGCGTCGAATTCGAAATCTGGCCAGAGCTCAACGTTGTGTCCCTGGGACGCAAGTTTTTGAATATCGGCCTCTGCAATTCGTCCTTCTGCATATACGAGTCGATCCGCTGTCGGGTGGGGGTGAAAGGCACTCGGTGCATTGAAGGCAGCGATGCGCGGTGCCTCAACTGCCTCCTGGGGACTGAGTCCAGCATTCATGTTGATGGCCACCTGCGCAATTGCCTGCACGATAACGTCCCCACCTGGGCAGGCAAGCGCCCAGGAATCTGAACCATTGACTCCAATCAGCGCCGCGGGAGTCACCATTGGCCTACCCCAGGGTCGCATTCGATTTGGGTGGCTTTCGTCAAGCCTGGTTTGGACTCCTCGCGGTGAGCAGATGATGCCAAGCTCTTGAATAATTGGACCACCGTCGAGGGTGTCCGAAGGTGAGGTGGCAAAGGTGCAGCCGGAGGCATCCATCGTTACAACAGAGGTGGTGCTTCCCAGGTTGGATCCATTCTCTGAGCCCACACCCGCGCCCCTGCCAGCTACGGCGTTATCTGTGATTGAGGAGGCTAGCGCGCTTAGATAGTCATCCGATAAGAACTCGGCAACATCCCTCTCCATGCAGTCTGGTGAACTGAAAAAGTCCTCACGGTCGTTGAAAGCAAGACTGATTGATTCCACGAGATCGTGCAGAGTGCGCCCGGATCTCTCAAACAGGCCCAAGATCTCAAGCGCAACAGGACCCTGGGACCACGATGGCGTTGCAAACATTTGCCATGCGCCAAAGCGAATCTGGGGGGCGGTGGAAACCTCCGCCTCAAACTCCGCTAGGTCTTCTACGGTCATATACCCGCCGCGGTCTGTAACCGTATCCGCGATACATCTCGCGATCTCGCCTGAGTAGAAAGCAAGGTGAGCGGCCTGGAGTCCATCAATCCTTGATCCGCCCCGAGCCATCTCTGCCGCCACGAGTTTTTCCAGCAGCTCACCCAAGGCAACCTGCTGAAGTCGATCTCCCTCAACGAGCGGGCGTCCCTGGGGTTGATAGATGGCCGCTGAAGTTTCCCACTTCGTGTAGCGCCTGCCTGTGATTTCTAGGCTCTCAGCTAGTCGGCGGTCCACTATGAACCCCTGTTTTGCAAGATCAATCGCGGGTTGGGCAACTTCGGCGAAGCTCATGCTGCCAAACTCACTCAGGGCCCTAATCCAACCAGCCGGAGCACCCGGAACTATGGCCGGGGCACCCTCTAAAGGCAATTTGCCGCCGTAGCGCTCAAGCAGTTGACTTAGGGAAGCTGAGCGGCTCCAACGTCCGATGCCGGCAACGGAATACGCCACCGCGGAGTTTGCGGGTCTTACCAAAATAGGTGCGATCCCACCAAAATTTGCCATGTCCACCTGCACGACATTGCTGGCTATTCCGGCAGCCACGCCGGCATCGACGGCATTCCCGCCCGCCTCGAAAATCTTTGCCGCCACCTGAGCTGTTTGAGGGTGTCCAGCAACAACGGACCAAGATTCACCAACAAGGGTCGGTCTCATTGCCTCAGGGCTTGGGTAGCTGCCAGGAACAAGGCCGCCGCCCATTCCACCTCGCTCGGTGCTCGAACTCATAAGTTAGCTCCAGGATGAATGCTCTACTATAGCAACATGTCCAACTGGTCATACCAAGCGCTGCGCGACGTCGGTCTCGGCCTGTTGGTGGGTCTTTTATCTGGGCTCTTTGGAATCGGTGGAGGCATAGTTTTAGTCCCGCTGTTGGTCTTGGTTTTCAAAGCCGCGCAAAAGAATGCACAGGCTACCTCCTTGGTTGTTGTCGCTTTTTCGGCCGTTTTGGGCGCAATTACTTATGCGGTCGGCGGCTCAGTCTTTTGGCAGGCTGTTCCGCTTTTGATCGCAGGTGGGCTAGGTGGAACTTGGGCCGGATCAAATCTCGTGAAGAAAACCCCAGACAGGTTTTTGACCCTGGGGTTTGGAATCCTTTTGATTCTGGTTGCTGTCCAAATTGGATTTGATGCTTGGCTGGTAGCCACGGCTGCCCCAGTGGCGGTGAGTCCGACAACAGCCCTTGGTTACCTTGCAGCTGGGCTTGCAATGGGCTTTTTCTCGGTATTTTTCGGTGTTGGGGGAGGGGTCGTCGTTGTTCCGCTTCTAATCAGCGTCTTTGGCTTTACGCAGCAGTTAGCAGCTGGCACATCGCTAGCGGTAATGATCCCAGTGACCCTGCTGGGCGCTCTTCGACTTACCTCAGGAGGCTTCACTAACTGGGGACAGGGAGTTCGAATCGGAAGCATGGCAGCTTTCTCGGCCGTCGCAGGCGCCTCGCTCGCTCTCGCAACGGAACCAAGTGCTTTACAGACTGCGTTTGCAGTTGTCTTGATTTTTGCAGGAGCACAGATGATTTGGAAGGCAAGAAAATGAGCAAGATTGTGTCTTTGACGAAGTGGCACCACACCGGAGTGTCGGTTAGTGACCTATCTGCTGCACTGACCTTCTATCGCGAGGGCTTTGGCTTTGAGCCGGTGTTTGAGGCACTGGACATGTCCGACCTGATTCAAAGCATCACCGGCATCCCAGGGCTTAGGGCGGATCTGGTTCAGTGCAGCTCGCCAGTCTCCGAAACAGTCCTCGAGCTAATTCAGTTTCGAAACATACCCTCCGACTATCGAGGTGCTGCTCCGGTTGAACCTGGTCGGTCTCACGTCGCCCTACTGGTTTCCAGTCTGGACGAGGCGATTGCTGAGACCGTGGCTGCAGGTGGAGAGTTGATTGGGCAGGTGACTGAATTTTCGGAAGGAAGAGCCGTCTACCTATCCGACCCGGCAGGGTACGTAGTCGAGCTAGAGGAGGCACAGCCCAATGGCAACACTTAGACAGCGATACTCCTATATGGTCTGGATGCGAGAGTTTGAACTTGCATGTCTCGAGGGCGTTCCAACTCGCGAAATTCACGGAGAGCTTCACACTGCAATAGGTCAAGAGGCAATTGGTGCGGGCATGGCCGGTTTCCTAAGGGCTGATGATGCGATGTGCAGCACCCATCGCAATCACCTTCATGCGATAGCCAAAGGCGTAGACATGCGCAAGATGTTGGCAGAGATATTTGAGCGTGAGAGCGGTCTATGCGGAGGATTCGGTGGCCACATGCATCTCATGGACCCAAGCTTGAAATTTTCAGCGACAGGCATTGTCGGTGCTGGAATGCCGGTTGCCGCCGGCCACGCCTACGCGGCAAGGCTTCAGGGTTCAGACAACGTCGCCGTTGCGGTCGTTGGCGATGGAGCAGTGAACACCGGGGCTTTCCATGAAGCGATGAATATCGCGGGCGTTCTAAAACTGCCAATGGTGGTAGTTGTCGAGAACAACGAGTGGGCCATCTCGGTTCCATTCTCAGCGGCAAGCGCCACCGAGACCATTGCCGAACGGGCACATTCCTGGGCCTGTCATGGCCTTCGAATAGATGGCAATGATGTCGAGGCTGTAGCGAGCGCCTTTGGCGAGGCAGTTGCGAGAGCCAGGCGTGGCGAGGGTCCCACAATCATCGAGGCCATGTGCTATCGATTCCGCGGCCATTTTGAGGGAGATGCCGACACTTACCGCACAGAGCAAGAGAAAGAAGACAGGCGATCGATTGACCCACTTGCAATTACTCGCAGAAAAGTTTTGGACTCTCAGCTTGCGACTGAGGTGGAGCTTGAGGCAGAGGAAAGTGCAATCGCTTTGGAAGTAAAGAAAATGCTCGCTGAGGTGAGGCTTGAACCCAAACCCTCATCAGAAAAAGCCCTCCAACATGTCTTTGTGGGGGGCGAGTAATCATGGCACGAAATCTGAATCTCTCCCAGTGCATTGCAGAGTCACTGAAGCTGGAAATGGAGCGGGACGAATCTGTTGTGGTTCTCGGAGAGGACGTTGGTAAACAGGGCGGAGTGTTTGGTGCGACCAGAGGCCTGCAGAAAAGTTTTGGTGCTACCAGAGTCCTTGATACTCCGATTTCAGAAACCGCAATCACTGGGATGGGCGTAGGTCTTGCAATGGAGGGCTACCGGCCAATCCTAGAGATCATGTTTGTTGATTTCATGGGCGTATGCCTCGATCAGATTTACAACGCCATTGCCAAGAACCACTACATGTCTGGGGGCAAGGTGAGGATGCCAATTGTCATAAAGACCGCAGGTGGCTGCATCGGTTCTGGGGCCCAGCACTCACAGTGTCTTTGGGGGACATTTGCCCACCTGCCGGGACTAAAGGTGGTCGCTCCGTCTAACCCCTTCGACGCCAAGGGGCTAATGGCTTCGGCGGTTGCATCCGATGACCCAGTCGTTTTCATTGAGCACAAGAAGCTGCTTCTCACTCGGGCCGAAGACTTCGCGTTTGGGGCTGATGTTCCTCAAGAGCGCTATGAGATTCCCATTGGTAAGGCAAGTGTTGTTCGCGAAGGTAGTGATCTGACAATCGCGACTCTCAGTGGGACCGTGCTCTCAAGCTATGCCGCTGCGAGCAAATTGGAGAGAGAAGGCATTTCCGCGGAACTAATTGACCTTCGCAGTGTGGTTCCAATGGACACCGAAACAGTTGCAAGATCTGTTGCGAAGACCGGAAAGCTGTTGGTAGTTGATGAGGACTATCTCAGCTTTGGTTTGTCTGCTGAGCTAATTACTCGAGTTTTGGAATCTGGGGTCGAAATCAAGAAGTTTGGTCGTCACGCTGTTCCTGATGTTCCAATACCGGGGGCAATCACTCTGGAGGAAGCGGTGGTGCCCGGAGAGGAGTCAATATTCATGGCGGCGCAGAAATTGGTGAAGAGCGAATGACGGTCTTAGTAGTTGGAGCCGCAGGCACCCTCGGAAGAGCTTGCGTTGAGTCTTTGGTGGCAGGCGGCTATGAAGTAGTGGGAGCGGATCGCGACCAGATAGAGCTTCCAGGAGCAAGGAGTGTTGCTCTGGATGTCACCGAAAGTAGGGCGGTTGACGATCTAGTTGCAGAGCTTGAAAACAGTGGACCAATTACCGGCCTTGTCTATGCGGCCGGCTTGAATGTTACCGGCTTTGTCGCCGATACCGATTGGAATCGGTACTCACGTCTAATGGCGGTAAACCTGCGAGGTGCCTTTCATTTAGGCGCAGCGCTTCAACGCGCAGCCAGGTCTAATCCTCGCCAATTTTCATGCGTGTTTATTTCATCAACAGCCGGCCTGAAGGGCGAAGCTGGAGGATCGGTTTATGTGGCGAGCAAATTCGGATTGGTCGGCTTCGTCCAGTCCTATGCAGCTGAAGTCGCCCAATTGGGTGGCAGGGCAAATGTGGTTTGTCCGGGCAACGTCGCTAGCCCAATGCTTGAGAACCTAGCCGCTGAGATTGCCGAGCGTCAGGGAAACACCGGGCGGGAAATTTTGGAACTAATGGCGAATGAAACCAGCTTCCGCAGGCTAATTGAGCCGGAGGAGGTAGCGAAAACCTGCTCCTGGCTTGTTTCGAGCGAGTCAAGCGGTATCAGCGGCCAGACAATAGTAGTGAACGGGCCAGTAGCGTGAGCTATCGGGGGCCGGGGAGCCATTTTGAACTGCTTTGGGAGGCCGCAGCTACTGGCGGTCAAGGGCTCCCGGAAGAGCTTAAGGACATTTATCGCGGTGACTGGTTGGTTCCAGAATCTAGCGGTCGACCATACAGCTATTCAAACTTTGTTCTCTCTCACGATGGCAGGGTGTCTTTTAGCACGCCGGGTCATGAAGGCGGGGGAGACGTCAGCGATTTCAACCCTCATGACCAGTGGGTGATGGCTCTCGCTCGAGCACGGGCGGACGCTGTGGTCGTCGGAGCAAACACTCTCCGAACTGAATTTGAACATCAGTGGACAGCCGAATTCATTTTTCCCTCGGACGGCGAGGCCTTTGCCGCGCTTCGGGCTTCCGAGAATCGAAAGCCCACACCTTTGCAAGTGATAGTCACTGGCTCAGGAAAGCTCAATCCTGAGGCGACGATATTTCGTGATCCAAGGTTCCGGGTTCTCATTGCCACAACAGATTCCGGCTTAGAAAATGCCAAGGCTTATAACCTGCCGAATCTAGAGATAGTAACTTTCGGACAAGAGGTGGACCTCACTCTTCTCTATCAAGCTCTCGCCAGGGATTATGGATGTAAGACGGTTCTGTGTGAGGGCGGTCCAAGGCTTTATGCATCCTTGATCGGCGCTAATCTCTTGGACGAGGAGTTTCTAACCCTAAGTCCAGTCATTGTCGGATCTTCAGACATTGATAAGCGTCCAGGACTGATTGAGGGTCTTGCTTTGGCACCCGGAAATGACAAGAGGGCAAATCTGGCAAGCGTTAGGCGAGCTGCCAACCACCTATTTCTGAGGACTACCTGGACCTAGTGCTTCACCATGTAGCCGCCGTCGACCAGGAGCGAGGTACCGGTAACAAAAGCGGCTTGGTCGGATAGCAACCAGACTGCGGCATTGGCCACATCAGTTGGTGTGGCCATCCGTCCGAGGTAGTGCATCCTTTTCGCCGTCTCGACAAGCTCCTGGGGATTATTCATTTGGCTCATCGCCTGGTGCGTGAACCCCCCATCTACCCAACCAGGGGAGACTGCGTTGACCCTTATACCTCTTGGGGCCAGATCCCCCGCTACGGCATAGGTGAAACTAAGGACTGCACCCTTAGTCGTGGTGTAGGCGGCTCCCTCTTCCGATCCAATGTAGGCGGAGACGCTGCCCAAGGTAACAATTGCCCCCTTGGTCTCGCTTAGGTGCGGCACGGCAGCTTGCACCGCATGGAATGTACCATCGACATTCACGGACATGATGTCTCTCCAGCCCTGTTCGGACTGTTCGGCAACCGGACCGGTTCGAAGAACCGCAGCACCGGTCACAAGCCCAATCATCTCGCCCAGCTCCGCTACGGCTTGTTGCATTACCTCTCCCACGTTTTTGCGGTTGGTTACATCTATTTGGAAGGGCACTGCCACTGCACCAATTGCCTCAATTTTTTCGCAGGTGGCCTTGGCTGCGTCGAGATTGAAGTCAGCAACCGCAACTTTCGCTCCAGCCCTGGCGGCCTCGACACAGATTGCTCCTCCAATTGAGCCACCTCCACCGGTAACGAAGACCATGCCTCGACTTAGATCAATCTGTTTCATTTTCTTTATCTAACCTGTCCGAGTGTGCAGCCGGAGTCTACGGTCAAGACACTGCCAGTCATGGTACTTGCACCACTAGAGGCCATGAACCTAACCGCGGCTCCAATATCGCTTGCCTCTTGGAGCTCACCCAGAGGTATTGCTGACGCCACCCGCTTCGCGTATGCGGGTTCAGTTTCCAGCTGGTGCTTTGCAAGACCAGCTTTCACAATGCCCGGTGCAATTGCGTTGGCACGAATTCCATCGGGGGCTAGCTCTAGAGCAACCTGTCGCATGAGCTGCTCTACACCGGCCTTGGAGGCTGTATAGGCCGTGATCTCTGGCCAGGGCCTCGATGCGACCCACGAGCTAATAAAGATGACTTGACCCTTGACGCCATTGGTCTTCATGCTCTTTGCTGCAGCCTGAGAGGCAATAAACGAACCGGTGAGATTCAGGTCAATCTGATTTTTCCATTGCTCTAATTCGATTTCTAAAAATGGCTGTGCTTTTACGGTGGCGGCGGTAATAACCATCAGAGATAGCGCAGGCATTGAAGCCACCAGAGCATTCATTTGTTCGGCATCACACTGATCTGCAATCTGATACTTCACTATTGCCCCAGTTGCCGATGAAATCTTCTCCGCCTTTGCATCACCGAATTCCTGGTCTCGAACATCGACCAGTACTAGGCCCCAGCCATCACTAGCCAGTTCCATGGCTATCGCTGAACCAATGTCACCGGCACCGCCGGTGATGATTGCCAGCCCCTGCCCTGGTTTATGTTCAGCCATTCAAACCTCCTCGTTTGGCATTGGACCTAACTAACCTGCATACCAGTTTGTTGCATAGGGTCAGGCAATTCTAGTGGTATTACCAATTTGACCAATTCCCTTATACTTAGCCGAAGGTAGTTATAAGTACGCTGGAGACTTCTATGGCAGATGTAGTCACCTTAGGTGAGACTATGGCGCTTTGGCGTACTGACCAACCCGGCTTACCCGTGAATGGTTCTCGCGGGACACTTGGTTTTGGTGGTGCTGATTCGAATGTGGCAATCGCTCTTTCAAGGCTTGGCCACACCTCAAAATGGATCAGTGCCTTAGGGGATGACGAGCTCGGGGCAATGATTGCCAGAGGGATTAAATCAGAGGGAGTTGAGACCTCGGTTCAATTCTCAAAATCCCATCCAACGGGCCTTATGGTCAAGAGCCCCTCTAAGTCAAAGGAGAGGTTTGTAAGTTTCTACCGATCAGGTTCTGCAGCGAGCAGTATGGGACCGGCGGATATTGCTGAAGCTGATTTTGAAGGAGCCAAGATTTTTCACTTCTCCGGAATCACGCCAATGCTCTCCTCTTCTTGCGCAGAGCTCATGCGAAAGGTGATTGATACTTGCAAAAGCAGTGGGGCGGCCATCAGCTTCGATGTAAACCACCGGCCTGCCCTTTGGGACGGGCAAACCGCCAGGGCTACCTACAAAGAGTTCTGTGGCGAGGCAGATTTGGTCTTCGGGGATCGCGAGGAGCTGTCTCTGCTTGTAGGCGAGGACTTAGCGGATCTTGAACTCTTGAGTCGAGTTGCCAAATTAGGTCCTACACATGTGGTTTTGAAG
>Ga0136655_1000524_pt1 | contig 17277 bp, 20 predicted proteins | sample CPBDNA_2_FD_94863 | JGI IMG/M metagenome (GOLD analysis project Ga0136655, IMG submission 94863) | Freshwater to marine salinity gradient microbial communities from Chesapeake Bay, USA - CPBay_Spr_15_0.8_DNA (version 2) | ecosystem: Environmental > Aquatic > Marine > Coastal | place: USA... | reverse complement strand
TACTCTATACTTCCTAATTTTTTAGCCAATAATTTTAGAAATATCACCCTCAAAAGTATAGCTGCCTACGTGGTTAAGCCTAGTATTTAAATCTAACCAAATCTCGCCGCCTAGCTCTTGCCAGCGACGACAGAAGCTGTAATCTTCGCTTAGCAACCTATTATCTTTAGGGTCTAAACGCACATCCCAGAGATTATAACAATGCTTATTTAACTTTGGGTCTATGTTAGAGTCATTACGATAATGAAGCTCTGGATAGCTACTAATCATTTTCTCTATAGTTTCTCGCTTAACCATAAAGAATCCTGTAGATGCGTCTAGCACTTCTGCTAAACCGTGCTCTACTCTAACCTGTTTTCTTTCTGCGTCAGTAAACTTGAAATTTATTGCGTATTGAGCGCCTAATCCCCCTTTAACAATATCTTCTTTATCTAATGCTTTTTTAGGGTAGGCACCAGCAATCACATCTTTGTCGTAAGCTAATGCTCGTAGTAATGATTCAGCTTGAAACTCAATATCTGCGTCAATAAACATTAGGTGTGTGCAATCACTGTCTAAAAACATAGCAGTTAGAATATTTCTTGCTCTAGAAATTAAACTTTCATTACGTAGTGTGGTAATACGAAAGTTAATTCCTGATTTCATTAGTAGTTGGGTAGCTCTAAACATACTCAAAAAGTATTGATCTGTAAGCATACCTCCGTAACACGGAGTAGCAAAGAATATGTTTTTATCTTGCAGCTTACTTAAATCTATAGTCGCTTCATTACCCTCTATATTAGTAAAAGCCCCAAAACTTTTAGGTTTTGGGGATTCACTATCAGAGCTGCTAGCTAGTTCTGATAAGGATTTTTTCATGCTAGATCATCAACCTCTTCAGCTGGTTTGAACTCATCTCCAGCTGCTCCAGCAAATAGATGCGTATTATCTAGTAGCCACTGTTTTTGCTCTTCGTATGTTTGACGCTTGAAAATTTTATCAAGTTCAAACAGCTCTGTTTCTTGTTCTTCGGCAGTTAGAGCTTTACTAGCACGGGCTGGGATAATAGTATACTTCACATTCTGTGGCAGAGGCCCAGTTTTTTCTTTTTTGATAGTAAGGTCATAGCCAGTTTCTGTATCTGCTGGTGAACCGTAATCTTCATTACGAGCATAGTCTACAATTTGAGAGTATATAGTAGAACGAAGATCAAACAGCTTAATTTGTCCGTCAGCCCTATCAATCACGTTACATACATAAGCAAATTGAGGTTTTTCTGCGTATACATCTGCTTCAATTTCTTTGAAAGGGTCTTCTGCGCTATTATTGAAAGTCTCTGTTGCTCTATCGAACTGTAAACACTCTACGGGCATTTTTTTGCCCTCTTTTGTTACAATCCAGTAACAGTAACGCGGCATAACATCCCCAACTAGGCGAATACGTGTATCACCATTAGCTAGTGTTAGTCGTTTAATTTCTTTTCTGTTATTGCCGTTACCAGAATTTTGCTTACCTTTTGCTTGGTCCCAAGCTACCATGTATTTTCTCCTTGAATGAACATTAGTTCTTTGTGATGGTTGTCGTAGTATCCTCTTATGAGGATTCCTGCGGAAAATAAATTTTATCTTCCGTTATGTGTAGAAAAGGGTTGTATGTTACTTTAGTATAGTACTCTCTTGGTATGTAATTTACAGTATCACTTATGCGTCGCATAGATAAAGCACGTAAATAAACTACTTTATATCTTGCGGATGCTCCGCTTATTAGAAATTTACTATTTTTAAAATAACTTTGCGGGTCAACAGTTTTATAGCTACATGTGAGTGAGTACTTGTGCTGTTGAAACATATTTTTATTAAATATATGAATAGGTATATGTTGTAAATTTAATCTTTTCATCAATGTCTTAGTTGATAACTCATTGTACCCTATAGTTTGAGCATATGCCAAACATAATATCGCGGATAAATCGCCTCTGCTATTAACTTTTAGCTCGTCCCAATTAAAGAATGTAATACCCACGTTGTTGATACCAATTTAACCTATTAACTTGTTGTCTGTTCACTATGTTTCCAGATAGCCATATGTCTGCAACTAGTGGGTGTTTTTTATCTGGATGTAGTCTTTCGATACGCCCTATTCTTTGTTCCCATTGCACTGAATTATTACTAGGACAGGTTAGCACTAAGGTATCTAGCCTGTGGCAACTTATGCCTTCATCAAATAGTTTAGTAGATAGTATAGCTGAGTATTTAGTGCCAGCGTGTTCGAGAGCATCTTTTCTCACATCTTCAGATGTAGACCCTATTACACATATGCTATTAGGTATTAGTGCCTGTATATCTTTAAGCATCTGAACTCTCTCACCTAGTATTAAGGGGCACCTACCTTGCTTAATGTAGCTTATAGCTTTTTCTGCTATAAATTTTATATAGGCCTGATCACTGCATAGTTTATTAAGTGTTCTAGCCCAGTCTGTCTTAGGACTTATAACATTAAACTTAAAATCTGTTTTTATAATTTGTACTGAGGGCGTAGGTAAATCTCTACTATCATCTGCCTGTACTCTAAACTGCGAAAAGAAATCATCTAAAAATACGTGCTTACCGTCTTTACGTCTTGGAGTAGCAGTTAAAGCTATTTTAACTTTAGCGTTTATACCGTTTACTACTCTAGAAAACATATCAGCAGGGCATTTATGACTTTCATCTACTATAACCATACTGAAACTATCTTTTATTATATCTATATTATTATGAGCTGTTTTGTATATAGCTATAGTAACGTCTTGTACGTCAAATAGTCCATCGCCTATATTGCCTATTTTAGTATTAGGTAGCTGTTTTTCTAGTTCTTCTATCCACTGCCTAAACAATAGCTTAGTATGCACTAATACTAAAGTTTTAGTATTATTATCTGATATTATCTTAGCAGCAGTAAAGGTTTTGCCAAATCCAGGTTTTGCCTGAATTAACCCGCTTCTAGCACGCCCCTTGCTAAAAAATTTATTTACTATATCTTGCTGTTCAGGTCGGAGAGTTCCACTAAAAGGTATTTTGTAATCTAATACATCGAAGTTTCTATTATCTTCTAGCTCTTTCCAGTCTAGCTTATAATAACTATTAGAAGGTACTGCTACATACTCATCATAGCATTCTATAGTAGTAATAAACTCTTCGCCTGTGTTATACGTATACAAAGATTCTAAGTATGCTAGGTCTTCGATGTCTTCGTTCCGTATATAGATTCTATCTTCTATTACTATTTTTTTTACGCACGCTTTTTTCATATAAATACATAGGGTGACTTTATTAACTTTTCATAAGAAAATTCTGTCAAATACCATACTCCATTAATTTTAATTATTGTAGCATATATTTCATCAGATGTGCTAATATTTTCTAATGACGATATTTTAAATGGATAGGAAATCTTCCTAACCCACACTAGATTATTTTCAATCTTTATAACTCGTCTATAATCAGCAGGAACTCTAGCTAGATTTGACAAATCGTGTATAACAGCGTTTTTATCTATACCCCAACGTATCTTAGACATAATAATATCTTGTATGTTATTACAGGTACTATCAAACTGTATACGACTAGACATGTGTAATAATCTACTAAAATAATCACCTGGGTACTTACGATTATCAATAGTAGAAATAGAATCTTCTTTATGTATATAGCAAGAAATAGTATCCTTGCTATACATTATTTTATAGGGTTTACGTTTAAGTCCAAACAGTGGGAATGCTATACCATCAAACTTTGAAGTATTCTTCTTCATCCACAAGCTCACCCCAACTAGGTCCTACCTCAAAATCTACCTTAATAGGGCAGTTAGGAATAGATAAACCTCTATCACGCTGAATAGCTATTTTAGCATTTTCAATATATGTAGGTATCAAATCTTCACGTACTTCTGAAACAATAGAGTCGTGAACTACAGTAAAAGGTATAATACCCTCTTGTAGATTATTGTCATTCACCCACTTAACCAAGTCAATTAAACCTAGTATATTAATATCAGATGCTACAGATTGTACTAGAAAGTTAACTCCAGACCTAATTGCGTGCTTTGCTACGCCAGGATTAGCTGCTTTAGCCTCTGGAAGTCTACGCTTACGACCAAAGAAAGAATAGATATACGCGTAGTTTTCAATTTGTTGGTTGGAAGAGTCAATAAACCGTTTTAGAGCTTTAGCTTCACTAAAGTATTTGGCAATAAATTGTTTTGCCTGCATTACTGATATTTCTTCTCCTGCCTTTGCATCCTTATTAACAGTTTCTGCAATTTTTGCTGGGCCTGCTTGGTACATAATCCCGAATGTGATTGCTTTAGCATATTGACGTTCGTTTTTATAAAGTGTCTTAACCTCATGTACTTCGCAAGGAAGATTAAACATTTGTTTTGCTACATAAGAGTGAAAGTCAAGCTTGTCGATGAAAGCTTGTTGTAGGAATTTATCTGAAGCCAGCACAGCAGCATAATAAACTTCAGCAGTGCCTAAGTCGCACTGTACAATTTTATAACCAGGACGTGCTTTAAATAACTTTTTAATATCCTTATTATCTCGCGGAATATTTTGATAGTTTAGCGTACCGCTTGAAGATAAACGACCTGATGTAGTGCCGTGAATGTTAAAACCACTACGAAGTCTTTCATCATAGTCAATACCAAAACGTATATTAGAAATATAAGTGCCAGCCATTTTTGATTTTTCACGTAAATCTAAAATAGCAGAGGCTAGTGGGTGATCAATCTCTTTCAGCACTTCTTTGTCTACTGACCACGCACCTGTAGCGGTTTTTTTAGTAGGACGTACGTTAAGTATATTAAAGAATAACTCTTTTAGTTGCATTGTAGAGTTTGGATTAAATGACTTACCATGAATACGCTCAAAACGTAAAACAGCTTCGTGCATTGATATTTCCATTAAACATTCTTCAACGTCGATTGCGTACTGCTCTGCTAAAAATTCTACCTGACTACGACTTACAGGTCCGCCATTACGCTCTAGAGTTTTTACAGCTAACGTTCCAGGTTTTAGTATATTATTATATAAGCTAGAAAATTCTTTGCTTTTCTCTACTAAAGGCATAAACTTATCAAATAGTTGAAAAGTTCCGTCTGCGTCTTTACAAGCATAAGGGGCTAAAATATCCCTAGGTAACATACCATAGTTAAATTCTGCTAACTTTACTTTATTTTTACGCGCCCAGTTCTTTTTGTATACATCAAGGTCTTTTTCATAATCTCCTAAGTCAGTAAATCTCATAGCCAAAGGTTTTAACCCGTGAGTACCGACAGACTCTTCTAGACAGTAATGTAAAAGCATAGTATCTTCAAAATCAGGAAATACAAAGCCAAGTTCGTGTTCCATATAACCCATATCAAACTTAGCGTTGTGAAAAATTATTTTCTTTGAAGAAAAGAGTTTAAAAAACCATTCTTTGTGCTTGTTAACAATCTCCATGGAAACATATATTCCTTGGTGGGGTTTAGTAGACAAGGCAATGCCTAGTATATTACCCGTAAAAGGAGAAACACTAGTAGTTTCAATATCTGCTACTAGTACTGTTGCAATTTCTAGCTCGTTTTTATACTTTTGGAATTGCTCTTCAGTTTCAACAAAGCAATAGTCTTTTTCATTCACTACTCCTATACTCTCACCTTTTAAAGCTTTCTCAATATTATTAAAAGCTTTAATAATATCATCTTCTAGCTGCGGTTTGATAAGTACAATATTAGGATGCATGATGGGTACATACTTATTTTCAATGACTACACCATTGTACTTTTGAATACCCGTAAGACCTGCTGTATATTTTAAAGCCTCTGCTCCTAAAGGGCATACTAGCTTATAGGAATTTAGCTCTGTAAGGTCTAGGTCTACGTCTTTCTTTAAAATCTTATCTTTAGCTTGAGAGCATAAATACTTAATATCATATTCTTGCTTAAAATACTTAGTAATAGTTTTGTCGGCTTGTTTTTCTGCTGTACTAGCAAAAACAAAACATACATCTTTCATCTTAGAATAGCCTCCGCTTGTTTCTTTGTTAACTCTCCGGGGTCAATACCTGCCGGTAGTTGTATTATCCTACTATAAATATTAGCGGTATCCAATAAAGAACTTATTATATTTGCAGCTTTTTCACCAGCTAAATCCGGATCCATCATGATATCTACCCTAGTAATACCTCTACTATCTAATAGCTTTACTTTATCCCTACCGAAATTAGTAGAACCAAAGGTACATAAAGTGTTATGATAGCCTAAATCCCACATATTTAGTAAGTCAAATAACCCCTCAACTAAGATTACGTAGTTTGTGCTTTTAACCTTATCTAAAGGAAAAAGTATATCTTTAATAGTTATATTCTGCGGGCGTCTATAATATTTAGGTTGGCTGGGTAAATCACGTAAAAGCCTACCTTCTAAAAATTTTAATTTACCATTTTGATATATAGGAAAACATAGATAGTCTGATAAACCTTGTTGGTTTGTAGTAAAAGCTTCAAATTCTTTATAAATATCTGTGCTTATCTCTCTAAAAGGCGTTAAATAAGGTTCAGCATCTTCGGGTATTGTTATAGAATTTTGATATAATATAGAATCAATTTTTTTTCTTAATTTTGCTATTTTATATGGTTGTTTAGTGTCTAAATCTAAATTAGGTTGTTCACCTATAGCCTGTAAAAATTTAGTAGAACCACCTTTAAAACCACAACTCCAACAATTAAATATGTTGCTTTCTAGATTATAAGAAAGGCTTGGATTTCTATCTTCGTGTTCTCCGCTAGGGCACGCAATAACAATCTCATAAGGGTTATTAGTTTTTTTATACTCTATACCTCGTTTTGTTAGAATATCTGTTATATCCATTATATGTCTCTAGGCCCTTTAATTTCATTGTCTGTACCGTACTTAGTGGCAGCATGTGGTTTTTCAGATACTATACCTGACATAGATGGATCAATCTTTACGCAAGACCAATCCATATTAACGTCAAAACTCATATGCTTACCATTACGCATCTTAGTAGTGTGAATAGTAAGTTTACTTTGTAAGCTGCGGTCTTCGCTTTCCGGTGGTGGAAAAAAGTTAAAGCTTCTATCAGCACTATCTAGAATACCTTTAGCAAAACGAGCTTCACCAGATGCGTCGATCTGGTAAGGAGATATCATAGTCACATCATACTTTCGTGATAAGGACTTAAGAGTATCTGCAATAACAATCTGACTTTTCCAATCTTTTTGGTCTTCATGTTTGATAATATTAATATAGTCTACTACAGCCATATTATAATTAGGATACTTACTACTAAACATATTACAATAATGGTCAATTCTATTTAAAGTAAGACTCTCATCATCAATTAAAAATAGTCTATTGTCTTTTAGGTCTGGTTTTTCTATTTTTACTTTTTTTTCAAAGGTTTTAAAATCATTTGTAGTACGAAGATCGTCTAGAAGGCTTACTACGGTATCTGTATCTTTGTAAAAAGTTTTAAACTTTGTTTCCGCAATCTTTATTCTTTGTTCAGGTGTTAGTTTATTTCTAAAAATATCAAGAAAAGGTACTCCTGAAATAATAGATAGTACTCGGTCATATACTTCTTTATAGCGCATTTCTATAGTAAAAAATGATACAGTATTACCCTGTAAAAATCTATTAATAGCTAGGTTAAGTGATATAATAGACTTACCTGAGCCTCTTCTACCCCCTAGTAATACTAGTTCTTGGGTAGCAAAACCTCCATTGACAGAGTCAAACTCATTAGAAAGTCCAGATGGAAAAATAACAAAATGCTCTTCATCAGGAAAGAAATCTATTTCTGCTACGTCATACAATTCATCGTCGTGTGGTATAGCCTGATTTAGGTGTAGCAAATGGCTTTGAAACTTATCTACTATTTCTACTTTTTCAAGATTTTCTAGTGAGTCTATTAGATTATCTACAAAATCAATAGTTTCATCCCTAATATAGTAATCTTGTAACTGGGATAATAAAAACTCATCAGTTATATTATCCACCACATTTTCGTTAGAGCCTGTTAACATCTCTAAATATTCTTGTAGCCCTGTATCCTTGCGCGTAACTAATATCTCTTCTACAGAAGGTAAGCGGGTATTAGCTTTATAAAAAGCTTTAACGCTGTCAAATACTAACCTGTTCATACCTGTAAAATAAGAAGTCAGTAGCTTAGAATATAAGTCATTACTTCGTTTTTCTAGTAGTCTTCTTACGGTTACTTTTTGTAGATCTATCGCCATTTATATACTCACCGGATATAGTTTATCTCTATTAAAGTAACAAAAGCATTTATAGTCATCATCACGCCATACGCGATAATACTCCCTGCCTGTTTCTTCTAGATTTTTGATTATTTTATTTCGTATACTACTTACTGCTGATTTCTTATAATAACTACCGTCTTTTAGAATCCAATAAATTTCATAATGTATACCTTCAGCAGGCTCCTTATACTTATGTGAAGCTTTAAAAGTAGTTAGTTCTACATATCGTTGTCTACCCTGTTCTAAATATTCTAGGTAATTTTCATCGTATACTTCATCTATTATACCAAAACAGTTATATTGTGCAATAAAAACCTTATCATCTTTATGTAATTTAGTGTCTAAGTCTTGTGAAATATGTGAAACAAATGCTTGTTTATTTTTACCGCGAGCTTTAATAGGCGTTTTAGTTTCTAGTAATATTTTCTTAACTTTTGCTGAAGAGATATAAAAACGAGCAGCAATAGCTGCTTGTGTTTCTCCAGACAAATAAGTTTTAGCTATTACCAGCTTATCTTGTTCTGTAAATTTTTTATTTCTAGCTAGTTTTTTAAGTTCTTGTTCTCTAAGCTCTTTTTTACGAAAGTCTTCTATAATACTATCTAATTTTTTAACATTGTAGTTTACGCCTAAAAAAGTACACACAAATTTTTTTGTTTTACCTGTTTTAAGATACCAAATAGCATTTCTTATTTTAGCTTCTGAAAGTTCGTGCATATATTTATCCCAATTTATTATAATATATATACTATGTAAGCAATTGCCAAGAGTATTTTTAATGGGTAACTAGGTCTTCTTCCATAAAATACAAATCTAATACTATATTCCTAATTAGCCCGGTCATAGTATACACTGGCGTAAATTTTTCTGACAAAAACTTGTTAGATCTTATTAACTTTTCTACATAAAAACTACTAGAATAGGATTCTAATAAATCTTGATATTTTTCTTTTTCTTTTGGTACGTTAGGGTAGTAAGTACTTACTAGTATGCTAAAGTAAAGTACTCTGTCAGAAACACTCATACATAGCACTTCATCTAGTACCTCGTCAGTAATTTCGGCTAATTGTAAACTCATATATTCTCCTTAACATACAAAAAAGGATGGCGTTTCCACCATCCTTATACTAATTACTAATAAAAAACTATTATTCGGCAGCTACAGCTTTTGGAGTATAATCTGCACAAGTTAGGTTCCGACGTGTAAGAACAGTTTTAACTCCTCGAACAGTTTTACCGAAGGCTTCCGCGATATCTTCTACAGTTTTATCTAGAAGATCTTCAATACCTTCATACGGGTCGCTCTTAGCACCTTTTTTATCACGCTGAGGTGCTTTTAGACTCATGGATAGTAGCTTACCGCGAATAGAGTTGACTGGGCGGCCTAGCGCATCAGCAATTTCCTCAATGTAAGCATTTGCGCCTACCATAGTAGCAATCTTCGCTTCTTCTGCCTCTGTATAAGTACGTACAATTACTTTCTTTTCTGCAGCCCTAATGTGCTGTGTCATTTCCATTGACAGAGCTTTACCATTAATTTGACGTGGAGATACTTCACGTCCCCAGGCTTCGGAGAAAGCAGTAGCTATTTCATCAGCACCGTACTGACCAGAATTTGCTTCTAGGTACTCAGCTAGTTGTGCAGACTCTTCGGCAGAAAATACTGGAGCGGCTCCTGGCTTTTTGGGAACGTCAAAGCCAAGCTTACGTAGTTTTGCAGTTACAGAACGGCGAGGAAACTCAAACTCAGCCATTAGGCCTTCGATAGTTGTTTCTGTAAGTCCGTCAGCAGCTACTTCTGACATACGAGTTACCATTTCTTCTGTGTATTCAAATTTTGACATATATTTAGTCCTTTGTGGTTGTTTGATTGTTTGTTTAAATTTTTACAAGAGGCGTTATCTCTTGTCTGTATATTGATAATACATAAAAGTTTATTTATTAGCAAGAATAATTTAACTTCTATATGGGGAGTTGCTATCTAGTAAATCTTTTAAAAATTACCGTTTAGTATTGCAGACTTACTTGCCCAATAGTCTACTATTTTAATATTAAGAGTTGACGCTTTTTTATATTTAGAAGAAGAATTATCGCCTGCTGTTATTAACGCATAACAGTCTTTCGTAACAGTACTAGTAACTGTGTACCCTTTAGATTCTAAAATCTCTTCAAGGTCTGTTCTAGACATATCTAGTCTACCTGTTATACATACTTTTTTACTACCTATATTTAGTAAATTGTCAACAGTAATTATTTGCTCAAGCTGTAAAGGCATTTTCTCTGCCCAGTGTTGATTATCACGTAACCACTGTTCTATAGACCTAATAGTAGAAGGGCCTATACCTTTAACACTTTTATTCTTGATTTCTGCTAAGTGCTCAAATTTAGGTATATAGGTAGTAATAGTTTTAGCAGTACTTTTCCCTACCCCAGGAATACCAAATGCTGCTAGTACTAACTCGTAAGGTTTGTTTTTAGCTTTTCTTACTTCTTCTTCTACTTTTATACCATTAGCGCCTATAGCTGTCCAGTCTATATTATCTCTGAACAGGTCTACTGGGTGATAAAACTTCATTTTGCTAATATTAGCAGGTCCAAGCCCCTTAATATCTAGTGTTTTAACAAAATGTTCCAATAATTTACTATCTGTAGAAGTATTTTTACCTACTATAAATAGTTTAGGGCCTTCACGTCTAGTAACGGCTGAAATAGCTGTTTCAGCGTGTTTTTTATTGATTTTATTATTATGTTTAGAATGCTCAACTACTCTTACGAATTTAGGTATAACACCACCAGCTCTTTCAATTTCGATAGTATCTCCAAGACCTAGCTTAGCATCTTCTATAATCCCTATATTATGTAGAGTAACTCTTGATATTTTAGCGTCGTCAAGAATTACAGGGTCTATAATTCCTGTCGGGTTAACTGTGCCTGTTCTGCCTACCGCCCATACTACGTCTTGTAAAGTAGTTATAGCTGTAGACTTACCTCTAGGTTTTAGAGCTACCGCAAACTTAGGGTATTTAGCAGTATAACCTAATTGAATAGATTTAGTATAACTGTCAAGTCTGTATACTACGCCATCATGAGGATACTTATCAACTTCCTTAGAGAATACCGTAGTGAAACCCATATTCTTGACTAACTCCATACGTTTAGTATAGCCTAGTTGCATACCTAGTACGTCATGAGCAATAAACTTGATATTTCTATTAACAAATTCATTAGCGTCTTTTAAACCTAACGCCCCGCTAACATAGTTCCTAAAATTTTCCACAGAGTTGTCTGTTACGCATTCACCATTAATAATTATAAAACTCAGACCAGTGTTTATTTTAGTCGGTATATTAGCTATATGCTTAGCTAGATGAATAACATTATCACCAGCTTCTCCATTACCCCTAGTGATAGCAAGTTTCAATCTTCCGTTTTCATATATAAGAGTTAGATTAGTACCGTCAATTTTAGGAGTTTTAACGTCAAAAAATGAATCAACTTCCTCAATATCATAAACTTTTCTAAGAGAATATAGTTTAAAAGGGTGTTTTACCTTACCTATAGATCCACCTACTTTATTAGTAGGTGAATCTGGGTCAGCCCATCCTTGTTCAATTTCTACTTTTGCTAGTTTATCATATAAACTATCAAACTCTACGTCCGATATCTCGGGCGCAGATTTATCATAATATAAAGTACAATGTTTAATTACTAAATTTTTAAGTTCTTGATATGTCATAATTTATGATATGTTATAAAACAAGTATTAAGCAAGTTTATTATTTATTCATATACTCAGTTAGTGTTGCTATCTTCAATTCCTAGTCTATGCTTAAGAGCTTTCATTACTTTTACTAGATTTTCTTTTTTATTTAAATTTGTGCCTAGTATATCAATATTTAGTATCTCTTCTAAATCTCTTATCATTAGTTTTACTGTTTGAGATTTATCTTCAATTATTACAGGTTTTTCATATATTTTTAACTGCACAAGCTTACTAATCACGCTTCTATAACCTTTATCAAAGTGATTTGCAAGTTCGTGTATATCTTTATGGTTCTCTATCGTATATAATCTAGTAAGTTCAGATTCTTGCTCAGAACTCCATGTTTTTGTACTCATTATTACTCCAAGTCTAATTCTAATTGCGTATCATATCTATATTTTTGTGCTACGGCTTCGCTGGCATTTTCTAAAAGAGGTATCAAAGAACTAACTTCGTCTGCTAGCAAAGAAAAACCGCTTTTAGTGGGGTACCAGTAACCGGTATCCCCATCCATTGCATACTCACGTATGTGTAGGTATAGTATATCCCTAAACTCATTTAGGGTTACTTTAACAGCGTTCCCGTTAGGTTTGTGGAATGCTGTCCCAAAGTCAATATTCATACTATAGCTTAGTTGAGGTTGCCGTAGTGTTAGAGGTCACTACGTTAGAAGAAACTTCAACGTTAGCTTTAACAAGCAAATTTTTCTCGTGCTCTGCCCACTCTATAATAAGTTTGTCTGTTCTGCCCTTATCAAAACCGCATACTTTTGCGTATGCAAGAGCTTCTTGTAATGTTTTAAATATATGTAAATTCATTTTACCACCTTTATTTATTTCTATTTGTTTTTGTTTTTAAGCTTACTTTAGTTAAAATATCTACATATGTAGATGCTACGTTATTCCAGGTATTATTCATAGAATATTTAGCTAAGTTATCTATTATCTCTTTATTGTTGTGTGTATGATAAAAATAACCCATTATATCTTGTAAACTCTTACTTTGAGGTTCGTTAATAACAGTATGTGTACTCATTAATGACATAGAATCTCCTTTTTTAGTAGCAAATATATTAGGGTCTTCTATATCAATAACTATAGGCCTAGTAGCGATTTTAAAACCAATATCTTTAGGTATAAAATCTTCTGTAGGCCCTTTATCAGGTACTACAGGTATACACCCACAAGCCATAGCTTCTTGTATATGCATACCAAAACCTTCTGCTCTATAAGGGTGCACTACTGCTTTACTTGCTTTGTATATAGCAGCAACTTCGCTATCTGACAAGTCATCATCAATATATATTATTTCAGCACACTCGCTTTTATACTGTAACTTGATAAGCTCACTTAATATATTTGTTTCTCCATATACTTTTGGATTATCCTTTATAATAAGAGTAGCATTATCACATTTTTTAAATGTATTAGCCCATACATTCAATAGAGTATTGATATTCTTTCTCCACTGTGAGTTGCCTACATACACAAAGTTAAATCTACTATCTTTAATACCATATTTATCTAGAGATTCAGTGCTTGCTTCTCTATTAAATATATCAGGGTTATAACCATTTGGCACTGTAAATATGTTTTCAGGATTAATACCACCTTTTATAAATACATCTTTACAGTAGTTACTAGGCACTATTAAACCATCTGCAAATGTTTCAAATTTATACTGCCATTCAAAAGGCACCTTAGAGTATTCCCAAGGTTGTATATACACTACTTTAGTATCTTCATGACTAGGCCAAGACCATATAGGAGGATACGAGTGCCTTAGTTGTATATCTGCCGGTTTTTCACTATTATTTACTTCTAAACTTTTTAATAGCTTAACAGTGCTTTTATCAACTTTATATACAGGGTCATAAGAGTCTAAAGGCATTAGTATAACAGTTATATCAGGATTTTTAGCGAACTCTTTAACTATATTTCTGTTGACAATACTTAAAGAGTGGTTATCGTAAAATTTTCCAACAAATTCTAATATCATTGGTATGCAGCTCCAATATTTTGAGTATAGTATTGCTCTACAGCAGATAACGGTATAGCATGTAGTTTAGGCCACTGGGCACTGCCAAGTCCTGAGCTTTTAAAATTATGTAGGTTACTATAATTATCCAGAGTTACTTGGTCCCAGATTTTATAAAAAGGATCTTTTTCTACTATATCGGAATGACCTATGTTATGTATTTTAGTGTGTAGGTCAGCTTTATCTCTACATAAACTCCAATGTACTGCGACTAAAGGAGACGCAAGCCTATTAGAGCCACCTGCGCTAATATCAGTCCACCTAGCGTATGTATATGTATTATTTTTGTGAGTTAAAACTCCTTGATTTTCTCCAAAAAAAGGTGTGTTATCTGTATTTGCTATAACTAGTAGAGTCTCATCTATTAGCTTATAGGGAGTAGCCCACGTCATAAGAACGTCAGCGCGTTTAGCATATTTTTCTACTAAAGGGCAATAATCATAAAAAAATTCTTTAGCATTTAAAAGCTGTTCATCAGCATCTATGCTTATTATCCAATCATTTGTTGCGTGTTTTTTTAAAAAATTACGCTCATAATTATCATTTTCTATAGCTATAGCAGATTTATGGAAATTTTCTTCTATAATAGAGATTTTGTTATCCGCATCAAGTTCTTGTAACTCTGCCCATAAAGCTTTTTCGTCAAAACTAAAGCTGTTATTACTCCAAGTGATTCTATCCTTATCTAACCCTAAAATAATTTCGTCTACATATTTATAATATGTTTTTATGCTTTTTGCCAGATATGAAGCATCATAGCTTATTAAACTAACTGCTGTTTTTTTCATATTATTACTTTTTAATTGCTGATATTTTAGGCATTACTACTTTTTTTACTTTTTTCTTTAATAAAAATATAGCTAAACCAGAGAAATACTTAGTAGAATCGCTTAACCCCCCAGATACTCTGTTTTGCTCATATAGCACTTCTATTAGCTCGCTGCTTTCTTCTATAGCATTATCTATTAGCTTACAGGTAGCTGAATTTGAATATTGGGTAAATATGATAACAGACTCATCTGACAAAGAAGGTAAAATGAGTTCTACAAAGTTTTTATGAGTCCTATCGCTAGTAGGAGTTACGTCGAATAAACACACATCTATATCTTTTATAGAAGATAAGTCTGCTTTTCTATAGTCTTCTTCAATAATAGTTACGTTTTCTGTATTTACCGAGCTATCGGGATCTTTATACCTGCTTATATTATCATATAGCTGACTTTTCATATTATCCCAAATACCGTTTACCGGTGCTTTTTTAGCCGGTTCTCTATCATCATAACTAAAGTTTTCTATGCCTACTACTTTAGTAGAGCTGTTACCAGCGGCTGCCGCCAGTAGTGTAGCTCCTCTATAAACACCTATTTCTAGGTATTTTGTGCCTACTTTGGAGCATATATTATTAATAAAAGCTCTCTGTCTTTTTGAGCTTAAACCGAATATCTCAATTTCTCTCTCTGTGAGTTTAGAATGCTCATTATCGGACATTTCTAGACAAGCTTCAATAAACTCTTTGGTGATTTTAGTCATTTTTATTCCTTATATATATTAATAAGATATCTATCGGTAAAAAGGGTATATAAAGTAGTAGCATTATACAAAACAGTACTATGCTAAGTGCTATATATACGTAAGTAAATATCTTTAAAACTGTGTTAGCTTTGTTTTTTTCTCTACTAAGTAGTATAGGTACTATACTTATAGTATACCTATTTAATAATTTTGTCCACATTTTTATAAAATTTTGAGTTTGCCCATTTCTCTTGTAGAGTTTTTAGATTCCTACTCTCCATAATAACTTTATTAGGATCTAAAGCTTTTACTTTTTTGTTATCTCTAGACTCGTGGTGCATAAGTCTTACAGGTATTTGGTATATTTTTTGTCCTTTTTCTCGGGCAGTAAGGCAGTAGTCGACGTCTCTGTTGTAAGTCCACTCATATTCAGGTGAAAAGTTTCCTGTGGAATTGATGAAACTTCGTCTAAGATAACAACCTCCGAATGTAGTCCACGCAACTTCCCTGACTTTGTTATATTGATCTTCGTCACTTTCCAGCTCTGATTTAAATAATTTCTGGCTATTACAGTCGAGACCACTGCCATAGTGGTCTGGTCTGCTATCCGAAAATCTCCCACCAGCGGATTGTATGAAAAAGTTATTAGCCATATCTTGAGCAGGGTATAGCAACAAACAACCAAACATTCCTGCTTCTGGGTATTTTTTGACATAATCTAAAACTTCCTCAAACCAACCTTCGTGATGCGGCCACATATCCGAATGTAAAATAAATATATCATCGTTAGGAAACTTATTCCACATTTTCTGAAACATAAGATCTGATCCAATGCCTGCCGTATCTTTTTCATAATATACGTCATATTCCCAAAATAACTGTTTATGATTAGTAATCTCTTGCTCATCTACATAGGGGGTTATTATTTGTACTTTACTCATTAAATAGCTTATCCGTCCATGTTTTTGGAGTACTATCATTTACAATCTCTAAATCTAAATGATAATCAAAATCTCTTTTTGGATTAACTTTAATCCATGTGATAGTATCTCTAACTACATCTTCTGTAGTAAACTGTGTAGTATAATTTAATATATTTTCTGCCTTAGTAGTAGATACCCAAGCATTTTTAACTTCTTGAGGTCTATCAGGTAGGTGTATAATGCTAGCTGCACTGTTAAAATACTTTGCTACAATACTAGCTAGCTTTTTTATAGTAATCTCTGACCCATCTGACGGGCCTATATTAAATACTTCACCACTGGTTATACTATCAGCTTTTTCGTATGCTTTAACATACGCGTTTATGCAATCTTCTACATGAGAAAAACTACGCTTTTGCTCACCATCCCCATAAATATACACAGGAACGTTGTTGCTTATTCTATTAGCAAATATGCTCATAACATTCCTAAAAGGGTCGGAATAACACTGATGAGGCCCTGATACATTGTGTGGCACTATATGTATTACCTTTATCTTATGTATACTAGATAAAAGATTTAATTGCTGCTCTGCTTGAAGTTTAGCTAAACCATAAGGGTCTATAGGCTGCGGTTGTGTATGCTCGTAAAAAGGAGGTGTTGCATTTCCGTATCTGGCCATAGAACTGGTATTAATAAATAGTCTAACATTGTTAGCTATAGCTGCTGTAGCTATAGATATTGTACCTGAAAATAT
>Ga0136655_1000523_pt1 | contig 17285 bp, 15 predicted proteins | sample CPBDNA_2_FD_94863 | JGI IMG/M metagenome (GOLD analysis project Ga0136655, IMG submission 94863) | Freshwater to marine salinity gradient microbial communities from Chesapeake Bay, USA - CPBay_Spr_15_0.8_DNA (version 2) | ecosystem: Environmental > Aquatic > Marine > Coastal | place: USA... | reverse complement strand
CCTAATGAAGTAAATATAGATCTTGATAATGACGGTATTCAAAACCGCTTTGAACAACCAGATCCCAATGGTAATGGTAACCCTGGAGATGCGCGTGATACGGATAATGACGGTATACCAGATTATCTAGATAGCGATGACGACGGGGACGGTATTCCTACTTCACAAGAACATGCAGATCCCGACAATAACGGTAACCCTTCAGATGCGCGCGACACTGATGGTGATGGTATACCAGATTATTTAGATCCAGATTCATAGATTTCAAAAAGCTAAATAGAGAAATGGAGTCTTCTTACTAAGTGGGCTCCATTTTTTTTATGTGTTCTTTGCTGTTATAAAAATAAGAATCCTGACTTACAATTTTATATCGAGTCATGCCTAGAATCTGATGTTTCCGGATCTCATAAATACGAACGAACCAATATAAGTTGTTCATTTTAAAAATTGCTGCAGGCTTTGTATGGTAAACTGATAATCCTTCCTGATTGGAAGAGTTGGTGATTTTAAAAACCCGATAGAATTGAAGTTTTCCTTAGCCACATAATTTGTTGTAATGGAATAGGATGTTATAGTTTTTAAGAGGCATTATCCCATTTGTTCAAGCTACTTTCAGATTTGTCTCATGATTATAGGGGTGAAGATTACCTTGTGTTTCAAATCTCTTTAGAGGTATTCTTCTCTTGTTGTTTCTTATTGCTGTGTATAAAGGTATTGAAGTGTTATGTCGTTTATAATAGGCGCAAAAAAAGTCCTCATATTGATATGAGGACTTTGTAATAAAAAAGTGTTGGGTTATTTTCTTTTGATTACTTTTTCAGCCTTTAGTGTGATGTTTTCTGCATTTAGGCCGTATTTTTCAAGCAATTGTTCAGGTGTTCCACTTTCTCCAAAGGTGTCATTAGTGGCTACAAATTCTTGAGGTGTAGGGCAGTTAAGAGATAAAGTTCTAGCAACGCTTTCCCCTAATCCTCCCAAGAAGTTATGTTCTTCAGCAGTGACAACACACCCTGTTTTTTTAGCAGATTGGATAATGGCTTCCTCATCTAGAGGCTTGATCGTGTGAATGTTAATCACTTCTGCACTGATTCCTTTTTCATTTAGAGCTTTAGCAGCTTCTAGAGCTTCCCAAACTAAGTGACCGGTTGCAATAATAGTAACGTCGGTTCCTTCTTGAAGTACTACCGCTTTTCCTATCTTAAACTCACCTTTCTCTGGGGTAAAGTTAGCTACTTTAGGGCGTCCAAATCTTAAGTAAACAGGACCGTGGTGTTCAGCTATAGCAAGTGTTGCTGCTTTAGTTTGATTGTAATCACAAGTATTGATTACGGTCATTCCTGGAAGCATTTTCATCAATCCTATATCTTCAAGGATTTGATGAGTTGCACCGTCTTCTCCAAGAGTTAACCCAGAGTGAGAAGCACAAATTTTTACATTTTTATCAGAATAAGCAATACTTTGTCTGATTTGATCGTATACACGACCTGTAGAGAAGTTAGCAAATGTTCCTGTAAATGGAATTTTACCACCTATAGTCATACCTGCAGCCATTCCCATCATGTTAGCTTCTGCTATTCCTACTTGAAAGAAACGTTCTGGGTGGTTATCTGCAAAAGCGTTCATTTTGAGCGATCCGGTAAGATCTGCACAAAGCGCTACCACATTTTTATTCTTTTGTCCTAGTTCTGTAAGTCCGTCACCGAATCCGGATCTGGTGTCTTTACTTCCTGTATTTTCGTAAATTTTCATATCTAAAATCTGCTGGGCAGATGCTCTTTAAGTTAATAGTCGCCTAAGGTTTCTGGATTTTGTCTCAATGCTTCAGCCAGTTGCTCGTCATTAGGAGCAATACCATGCCATGCATGAGATCCCATCATAAAGTCTACTCCATTACCCATTTCTGTGTGCAACAGGATACAAATAGGTAAGCCTTTGCCTGTAGAGGCAAGTGCTTCTTTTAAACCTGCGAGAACAGCGTCTACATCATTACCTTTTGCAACAGTAATAACTTTCCAGCCAAAAGCTTCAAACTTATTTTTTAAATCCCCTAGGGCGAGAACCTGTTCGGTACTTCCATCTATTTGTTGTCCGTTTACATCAATAGTAGAAATTAAATTATCCACTTTATTGGCGGCAGCATACATTGCTGCTTCCCATATTTGACCTTCTTGAAGCTCCCCGTCCCCGTGTAAAGTGAAGACTGTTTTAGCATCTCCATTTAATTTTTTTACAACGGCTGCTCCTATAGCAACACTCATTCCTTGACCCAAAGAACCACTCGCGATACGCACACCTGGTAGTCCATCGTGGGTAGTAGGGTGTCCTTGTAATCGGGAGTTTAATGTTCTGAATGTGCTCAATTCTTCTACTGGGAAATAACCAGATCGAGCTAAAACGCTATAGAAAACAGGGGAAATATGACCGTTAGAAAGAAAAAATAAATCTTCATTTTTTCCATCCATGTCAAAGCTAGGATTGTGGTCCATTACCTCGTTATACAAGGTTACTAGAAATTCTGCACAACCTAGCGATCCACCTGGGTGTCCACTGCTTACTGCGTGTACTTGTCTAACGATATCGCGACGTACTTGCGTTACTAAATCTTTTAAGTGCTGTGTATCAGCCATTTTAGAGGTTTTAAATGATCTTCCAAAAGTAGGCTTAAACAGGCTTAAGAAGAATTTTTCTTAAAGCCAGTTATTAACGATATCAGGTGTTTTGTGAACAAATACGGTTTGTTTTCAAGTAAAAACTTGAAACGCTTTGGTTTTAAGGTTGATGCATATCTCGCTTTCGCGAAAGCGGAACATTTCAAAATTTGATTCCTATTCCAGCTCTGTTTATTTGTTCACTTGATCTTAAGCACAAATTTAAATTCATATAAGTATCTTTGCCGCTCATGAAATTTGATATACTACAAAGCGATTCACAGAGTCAAGCCAGAGCTGGAGTGATCCATACCGACCACGGTAAAATAGAAACTCCTATTTTTATGCCAGTAGGTACTATTGGTACTGTAAAAGGGGTCCACCAGCGGGAGCTGAAAGAAGAGGTCAATCCAGATATTATACTGGGAAACACCTACCATTTATACTTGCGACCAGGTACTGATATTTTAGAAAAAGCAGGAGGACTACATCAATTCATGAATTGGGACCGCCCTATCTTAACCGATTCTGGTGGCTATCAAGTCTATTCTTTAAGCTCTAATCGCAAGATTAAGGAAGAAGGGGTGAAGTTTAAGTCACATATAGATGGCTCTTACCACACCTTTACTCCAGAGCGTGCTATGGATATACAGCGCAGTATTGGTGGGGATATCGTCATGGCTTTTGATGAATGTACTCCTTATCCATGTGATTATAATTATGCGAGACGTAGCATGCACATGACGCATAGGTGGTTAAAAAGATGCATTTCTCATTTTGATAATACACCAGACTTGTACGGCCACAAACAAACACTTTTCCCTATTGTTCAAGGAAGTACTTATGTGGATTTAAGACAACAAAGTGCCGAGGCTATTGCTGCAACCGATCAGTTTGGTAATGCTATAGGCGGACTTTCTGTAGGAGAACCCGCTGAAGAAATGTATGCCATGACGGAAGTGGTAACTGCTATTCTTCCAAAAGAAAAACCTCGTTACTTAATGGGCGTGGGAACCCCCATCAATTTATTAGAAAATGTCGCTTTAGGGGTCGATATGTTTGATTGCGTTATGCCTACACGTAACGGTCGCAACGGTATGATCTTTACCGCTCATGGTACCATGAACATGAAAAACAAAAAATGGGCAGAAGATTTCACTCCATTAGACCCTGCAGATTATGCTTGGGTAGATACGGTTTACACTAAAGCTTATGTGCGTCATTTATTTACCGTAAATGAAATGTTAGGAAGACAAATTTGTACCATACACAATCTTTCTTTCTATTTGTGGTTAATGAGAGAGGCACGCAAACGCATTATTGAGGGTGATTTTAGAACGTGGAAAGATAAAATGGTCAAGCAAATGGATAACAGACTCTAGTGTTAAGTATATTAGATACATACATATTAAAAAGGTACCTAGGTGCATTTGCACTTTTGTTGGTTTTGTTCTTACCTATTATGGTAACCGTACATATTGCCGAAAAAATAGGTAAAATAATAAGTAATGATGCGCCTTTTGGTGAAGTAATCGTATACTTGATAGACTTTACTATTTATTTTTCTAACTTCTTGTTTCCACTCTTTTTGTTTATTTCTACGATGTTCTTCACCTCCAAACTGGCGATGAACACCGAGGTAATTGCCTTCTTAAGTTCTGGAGTTTCCTTTAACAGATTTTTACGGCCTTATATTATAGGAGCTACTATAGTCTGTGTCATTGCACTTATTCTTAGCGCCGTCTTTGTGCCAAACGCCTCTTCTGGCTTTAATGAATTTCAAAACAAGTACTTCAATCGTGGTGGTGATAAAAAGACCACTAATGTTTTTAGACAAATCAACGATAACGATTATATTTATGTGAGCAATTACCAACCGTCTTCTCAAATAGGTTTTGATTTTACCTTAGAACATTTTGAAGGAAATGAATTGAAATATAAGATCTATGCCAACCGCATCAAATTTGAAGATTCTATCTATGTGCTAAGTGGGTATAAAAAAAGAACGATTCTTGAAGACGGAGAAAAAATAGAACGTGAGCAGAGAAAGGACACCCTGTTTTTCTTTGATATCGATGAGCTTACCCCCTCAGACTATATCGCAGAGACCCTTCAATTCTCTGAATTAAACGACTTTATTGAATTAGAAGAAAAACGCGGTAATGCCGATATGAACATCTATTATGTAGAAAAGTACAAGCGTACTTCCATTCCTGTAAGTGCTTTTATTTTTACGCTTATTGCTGTAGCGGTGTCCTCTGTTAAAAAACGTGGAGGTATGGGGATGAACCTCGCTATTGGAATAGTTATCGCAATGACCTATGTGTTTTTAGATAAAGTCTTTGGTACGATTGCCGAGAAAAGCACCTTTAATCCTTGGATCGCCGTATGGTTTCCCAATATATTCTTTGCTGTTGTTGCATTTTTTCTGATTAGAAATGCGAGACGATAAACTCCTTAATTACCTGCACCTACATGTTATAGTTTTCATCTGGGGTTTTACCGCAGTACTGGGTGCGCTCATCAGTATAGATTCTATTCCGCTGGTTTGGTGGCGCATGAGCATGGCCGTGGTACTCATCTTTATCTATATGAAATGGAAGAAAATTCCTTTTCAATTGGTCGGTAAAGGTTCGCTTTCGCGAAAGCGAATCCTGGGTTTTCTAATAGCAGGAGTAGTAATTGCCTTGCACTGGGTCACCTTTTTTGGAGCAATTAAAGAATCCAATGTTTCTGTAACTCTGGCGATGCTAAGTATGGGAGCTTTTTTTACCGCCTTACTAGAACCCTTGTTTACGTCAAAAAAAATGGTGTGGTACGAACTGGTTTTTGGAGTAGTGATCATGGGGGCACTGTATTACATCTTTCAAATTGAGACAAAATACGTGACCGGAATGATTTTGGGCTTGATCAGTGCTTTATTGAGTGCGACTTTCTCTATTCTGAATGTGAAATGGGCAAAGGAGCATCCGCCGTCGTTGATTTCTTTTTATGAGTTATCAAGTGGTGTGATTTTGCTTTCTTTGTTTTTTGTGTTTCTTCCAGTGGATTTTGTGATGCCATCGCAGCTCACCCAAATGGATTGGTTGTGGTTAGGTATTCTCTCCTCTTTTTGCACTGCTTATGCCTTTATAGCTAGTGTAAAAGTCATGAAGTTCTTAAGTGCTTATACGGTCATGTTAACTATTAACTTAGAACCAGTCTATGGTATTTTTCTTGCCTTTCTAATTCTAGGAGATGCTGAAGAAATGACTCCTGAGTTTTATATAGGTGCGGTAGTGATTCTTGTCGTTATTATAAGTAATGGTATTTTAAAGACACGTCTGGCAAAGAAGTAGCGAGCAGTCTCATTCTCAGTTTTCAGTCCCAGTCTCAGTCGCAGTATCAGTTTTCAGTATCAGTTTTAAAACGGCCTGTTGGATCAAGGTGTTCATAGCATATTCTCATCAAGTCATGCCGCTTTAAAGGGGGGTGCTTATTATTATTTCAAACACATAGTTATGGGGTATTCCTTTTGGGTCAGGTAGTTCAGGTGAATGGCGCTTTTATTGAAGTAGGGCAAAGCAGACTTGCAATTAGAGATCAATTCAAATACCGTTGGAGTTTCAAATTCAAATGTGTTTTTACTTCAACTCATATGACTATATTTGTTGATCCAAAAAACAAATTCCCTCATATGGAATATTTAGAATTTGAATTACCGATCAAAGAGCTGGAAGAAAAATACCAGCAAACGATTACCTTAGGAGAAGAGAGTGATGTTGATGTCAGTGCTACGATCAAGCAAATAGAGAAAAAACTCAAAGCAACTCGTAAAGATATATATGCCAACTTGACCGCATGGCAACGTGTGCAGATGTCTCGTCATCCTAGTCGTCCTTATACCTTGGACTACATCAAAGCGATTTGTGGTGATACTTGGTTGGAATTACATGGTGATCGCAATGTCAAAGACGACAAGGCGATGATCGGTGGACTAGGTAAGATAGGCGACCAGAGTTTTATGTTTATAGGACAGCAAAAAGGATTTAATACCAAAACACGCCAGTACCGCAACTTTGGTATGGCAAATCCAGAAGGATACCGCAAAGCTCTTCGTTTAATGAAAAGTGCAGAGAAATTTGGAATACCAGTGGTCTCTTTAATTGATACTCCAGGGGCTTATCCAGGTCTCGAAGCAGAAGAACGTGGTCAAGGAGAAGCTATAGCAAGAAATATTCTAGAAATGACACGTCTCAAGGTGCCTATTATCGTTATGATTATAGGTGAAGGAGCTAGTGGTGGAGCATTAGGTATAGGAGTAGGAGACAAGGTAGTCATGTTAGAAAATACCTGGTACTCTGTGATATCGCCTGAATCTTGTTCTTCTATCTTATGGAGAAGCTGGGAATACAAGGAAAGAGCTGCAGATGCCCTTAAACTAACTTCCACAGATATGAAGAAACTTAACCTAGTAGACGAAATTCTCAAAGAACCAGAAGGCGGCGCTCATAAAGATAGAGAGACTACTTTTAAATCTGTGGCAGAATGCATACTTCGACATTATGAAGAATTAAAAGATTTAACGCCTAAAGACCTTGTAGAGCAACGTATGGACAAATATGCTAATATGGGAGTCTTTAAAGGATAAACGAGAAGACAATATTTAACAATCTCTTAAAAAAGCTACAAAGTTGTCACATCAATTTTGTGGCTTTTTTCATTTGTTTTTTTTGTTTTCTAAGATCTAAAAGACTTATCAACTGAAAACGCGATAGAGAAGAAGGCTAGCTTTTTTTGTATCCATTGATACTACCTAGCTTTTAAAAAAAAACAATGCTTGTTAACATGTTATAAACTGTCTTTTTGATCAAATTGTTGATGAAGTTGTCATTGATCAACACAAATAAAACCTTTTTAAAACCCTACTTTTGAACTCTATGGAAAAAGTACAACAACTCCCTAATCTCTCTTCAGGAAACACTTCTGTTGTTACTCTTGAAAAAGGTAAAATACCACCTCAAGCAGTTGATTTAGAGAAGGTTGTAATTGGTGCTTTGATGATTGATGGTAAAGGAGTAGATGAGGTCATTGACCTTCTTACTCCAGATGTTTTCTATCAGAAAAACCACCAAGTCATTTTTGAAGCCATAGATATTCTCTTTAAAGAAGGGAAACCAGTCGACTTATTAACTGTTAGCGCACAGTTGCGTAAAATGGAAAAAATAGAAGTCGCTGGTGGAGATCATTACCTGGTTCAATTATCACAATTAGTAAGTTCTACTGCGCATATCGAATTTCATGCGCGAATCATTCTTCAAAAATTCATACAACGCAGTCTGATCAAAATTTCTACAGAGATTATTACTGAATCTTACGAAGAATCTACGGACGTTTTTGATTTACTAGACAAGGCAGAATCTAAGCTTTATGAAGTTACTCAAGGCAATATCAGAAAAAGTACAGAAACCGCTATGGATTTGGTGCGTCAGGCAAAGGAGCGTATTGAAGAAATAGCAAATCGCGATGGACTCTCCGGAATTCCATCTGGTTTTACAGATTTGGACCGTTTAACAAGTGGGTGGCAGCCTTCAGATTTAATTATTATCGCTGCACGTCCAGGTATGGGTAAAACAGCCTTTACTTTGAGTATGGCTCGTAACATTGCCGTAGGAAATAATATTCCAGTAGCCTTCTTCTCTCTAGAGATGAGCTCGGTACAATTGATTACCCGTTTGATTTCTTCAGAAACAGGCTTGAGTTCTGAAAAACTGCGTACAGGGAAACTAGAGCCACATGAATGGGAACAACTTAACGTAAAAGTAAAAGACTTAGAACAAGCGCCTATTTTTATTGATGACACCCCATCACTATCTATTTTTGACCTACGTGCCAAATGTAGAAGACTGGCGTCACAATACGGTATCAAGTTAATCATGATTGATTACTTGCAATTAATGACAGCCCAAACTGGTAACAAAGGAGGGAATCGCGAACAAGAAATCTCTACGATCTCTCGTAACTTAAAAGCCCTTGCCAAAGAACTGAGCGTACCAGTAATTGCACTTTCACAACTGTCTCGTGCGGTAGAATCTCGTGGTGGGTCTAAACGTCCATTGCTTTCTGACTTAAGGGAATCTGGAGCGATTGAGCAAGATGCAGATATTGTATCCTTTATCTATCGACCAGAATATTACGGTCTGGATGAATGGGATGATGACGACCGCACTCCTACTGCTGGTCAAGGAGAGTTTATCGTTGCAAAACACCGTAATGGTGCGACTGACTCCATACGTTTAAAGTTCTTAGGACAGTTCGGTAAGTTTGATAATTTGGATCAGTTCTTTACTACTCCAGAAGAATTCGGTTCTAAAATGAATGCTGCAAACGACGACACTTTAAAACCAGATCCTTTTGACAATCCTAAAGCGGGAAGTCCTGGGGATGCTTTTGGAATTCCTAATGACGACATGCCGTTCTAGTGGAATAATTTGGACTCCTTATTCCAGTCTGTTCCGCATTCCATTATTATATTAGTGGTCAGCTTGTAGAAGGTAGGTTTTTATTGAAATTCCGCTTTCGCGAAAGCGGTATAATTACACACTTGAAGAATGCTAAAAAGAACTCTCTTACTCTTATTATTTTGTGCCAGTGGACTCTTTGCACAGTCTCAATATTTATTCATACCCATGGATGCAGAGACTCAAGCAGACCATTTAAAAGCTTATGGGATCTCTTATTGGGTGCTTTCTAAAGGAACCAAAGTCAAGTGGTTGCTCAATTATCGAGGCGGCTCCTTTTTAGTGCCTAACGTGGAAGAAATCAAAAAAGAATTGATCGTAAGAGGCGTGAGCTTTGAAGAAATGACCGAAGCCGAGGTACGATCTATCTTAGAATTGGTAGCCAGTCCGTCTCAAAACATGCAAGAAGTCTTGCTAGAAAAAGCTCCTAAAATAGCGGTGTATTCTCCTACAGGTACCTCGCCTTGGGACGATGCGGTAACTATGGTGCTCACCTATGCAGAGATTCCATACACCAAGATTTACGACGAGGAAGTACTTTCTGACCAACTTATATTATACGACTGGTTGCACTTGCATCACGAAGATTTTACAGGGCAGTACGGTAAATTTTACCGCAGTTTTAGAGCAGCGCCTTGGTATGTGGAAGAAAAGAAGCAAGCCGAAGAATTGGCGCAAAAGCTAGGCTACGATAAAGTGAGTGAAGAAAAACGCGATGTGGCACTTAAAATTAGAGACTATGTAGTCGGCGGAGGTTTTATGTTTGCGATGTGCAGCGCGACAGACAGTTTTGACATTGCACTTAGTGCCGAAGGAGTTGATATTGCAGAACCTATGTTTGACGGTGATGCGAGTGATCCCGGGTATCAAAATAAAATAGATTATTCTAAGACTTTTGCATTTACAGATTATACGCTGGAGCGTTCACCTATGGTTTACGAATTCAGTTCCATCGATATGACCACCAAGCGTACGATTGATCGAGAATTGGATTATTTCTCTTTAATGGATTTCAGTGCTAAATGGGATCCTATTCCTACCATGCTCAATCAAAACCATACCAGTCTTGTCAAAGGATTTATGGGGCAGACCACTAGTTTTTATAGGGAAGAGGTAAAGAAAAATGTTTTGGTACTAGGGGAGAACAGAATCAACAAAGAAGCCAAGTATATACACGGCATACGCGGTAAAGGATTTTTCACTTTCTACGGCGGCCATGATCCAGAAGATTACCAGCATCGAGTAGGAGATCCACCTACGGAGTTGAGCTTGCATCCCAACAGTCCAGGATATCGCTTGATTTTAAATAACGTACTATTTCCAGCAGCTAGAAAGAAAAAGCAAAAAACTTGATAAGGCAGTTGTTTTGTTATAACGATTACTATCCTGGCGGTATGCTACTACCTAACCGTCACGGCTCTGTAGATAGTGATTCTTATAGATAAGGCTTCCAAGGACAGGAGCGTGATGACGAAGTGAAAGGAGAAGGGAATAGTTATAACTATAAGTATAGAATGCATGATCCAAGGTTGGGTAGGTTTTTTGCTGTGGATCCCTTTTCTATTCAGTATTCTTATAATAGTCCTTATGCATTTAGTGAAAATAGAGTTATAGATGGAGTTGAATTGGAAGGACTAGAAGTCATTCTCACCGCTAGTGCCAGTTTGCAACTGGTACCGAATATGAGTAAGAAAGAATATATAGAAGTCTTTACAGTGATGTAAGGGCTTTTTTCCAAGTCGCGCGCGATTGCATCGCGTTCGTTTTAACCAGCTAGCTGGCGGCTTTAAATAACAGATTATTATTTTAGTTTTATATCCTAAACGTGATCACGGGTAACGAAGAATGATTGACCATAGACTCTACAATACTACCAGAAAAGAAATGAGCTAATCCTTTACGGCCGTGTGTTGGAATACCGATAATATCAGCTTGTTTTTTTTCAGCAAAATGAAACACTCCACTCTCCACACTGAAGTCTGAAAAAATAGTAACCTCCTCAGGTGAAAATTGATAAGCATCTTTCAAAATATTAGAAAATTCTTCGATTTGATGATGAATCTGATTGGTGCTTAGAAAACTGCTTGATGGCAGATTGACATAAACTAAAGAGATATGTATTTGTAGCACTTTAAATAGATGCATCGCTTTTATAAAAACATCTTTACTTTCTAATTTAAAATCACATGCAAGCACTCCTTGACGCGGCGCAAATTTTTTATCACCTTTAATTACTAATACTGGAATATTAGATGTTCTAACTACTTTTTCAGTTGTAGAACCTATAACAACCTCTTGAATTCCGCTACTTCCATGAGACCCCATTACAATAAGGTCTGCATGATGTTCTTTTGCTACCTGATTCAATTCACTAAAGGCTTTATAATTTTTTACAACAGTTTGAATAGCAACTCCTTTCAAATATTCCTTATTTAAAAATTTGTCTAAGCGTTTTTGCGTAAGCTCCATAAAATAGCGACTTTCTTCAGATTTCTCTTCTTGAGATAAATGTACTTCTTGAAATTCTATCATGTGCACTATAGTTACCGTGGATTGGTGTTTCTTGGCAATTTCCACCGCAGCTTTAAGTGCATTTTCTGAGTGAATGGAAAAGTCTACGGGAATAATTATATTTTTCATTTTCTTCTGTTAACTACCTTTTATTGATGCGTTCAAAAGTAATCTGCTTCTATAATTTAAAAGCTGATATAAATCAGATTTCCCTATTATTAAGACATGCTAGTTATCCAAAAAGCAATATTTAGGTCTGTTATTATCCTCTTTTATGTAGTTTCAATTGTGTCCCTAGCTGTGAGGTCAAGAGCGAGAAGCTTGCGCTAGCGGTCACTAGTGAGTCGCTCACGCTAGCTGGGGGTTTATTGATTTCCATTATCAAATTCAATTTCTTTTCCTTTTTCTTCTTCAAAAAATATTCCATCATCGTACACTAAATTTCCGTTCACAAATGTTTGTTTTATTTCCGTTTGAAATGTCGTCCCTTCTAACGGCGACCATCCGCATTTGTAAAAAAGATTGTCTTTAGCCACTGTCCATTTGCTATCTAAGTCTACCAAGGTCAAGTCGGCAAAATAGCCTTCTCGTATAAATCCTCGATCTGTTATACGGTATAAAATAGCAGGATTATGGCACATTTTTTCAACTATTTTTTCTAACGAAATCAGATCTTGTTTGTAAAACTCCAACATACAATTGAGCGTATGTTGAACCATTGGAGCTCCAGACATAGACTGAAAATACGGTCTTTCTTTTTCTTCTAAAGTGTGTGGAGCGTGGTCAGTGGTTATGATATCTATCCTGTCATCAAGTAATGCTTGGAATAGACCTTGTTTGTCTTTATTGGTTTTAATGGCTGGGTTCCATTTTATAAGCATGCCTAGTCGATCATAATCGTTATCTGAAAACCATAAATGATGAACAGAAACTTCTGTAGTTATTTTTTTCTCATTTAGAGGAATGTTATTTTTAAATAAGTGGGTTTCTGCTTCTGTTGATAAATGAAGAATATGAAGGCGAGTGTTGTGTTTTTCGGCAATAGCAATGGCGCGTTTAGTAGCTTCGTAACAGCCTTCAGTACTTCTAATGATTGGATGAAATTTTGCCGGAATATCTTCACCGTACGTTTTTTTGAACGCCTGTTCATTTGCCTCTATAATTTCCTCTTTCTCTGAATGAATTGCTATTATTGATTTACAGTTAGCAAATAATTTTTCCATCTTTTCAGGACTATCAGCTAAAAGGTTTCCTTTTTTTGTAAAATATAAACCGTCATCAGAGATACCTATAAATGGGCCCGTATCTAATTTTATTATTTCATCAATATTATCTCCGTTTACCCCAAGAAAAAATGAATAATTTGCTAAAGATTTTTTTGAAGCAATTTTAAATTTTTCCTTCAAACTTTTTACTGTTAAAATATTTGGAACTGTATTTGGCATATCAATAAAAGAGGTGACACCGCCTGCTACGGCAGATTTGCTTTCGGTATACAAATCCCCTTTGTGTGTGAGTCCAGGCTCTCTAAAATGAACTTGTCCGTCAATTATTCCTGGGAATAGGTACTTTCCGGTTCCGTCAATTATTTTATAATTTGGTCCTACGTCAATACTTCCAATTTGGTCAATTCGTCCATTAGAGATCAGTAGGTCTGCCACAACTATCTTTCCTTCATTTACGATGGTAGAATTCTTAATTAAAATATCTTGATTCATGGTTCAGTTCTTGTTGAATAAGCCTAGTTTATTAGTTTAAAGCAAACGTCGTTGTGAAATTTGGGTAACATTAGATAGCTTCAAATTTACTACATACCAACCGAATAGAAAATCGCTACAGGTTTTTGAAAGTTGGTGGGAACGATAACTAATTAAAGCTGAGATAAATGTGCAGTTGAATAAAATATAGTTATTAAGGCGTATCAACCTTTAAAAAGAAAATAGAGGTAATAGATGGGTTTATTTTTAGAGACGTTAATCTTCACTACAGTAAGATAAAAAAACCCTGATCATCTTTAGATGATCAGGGTTATTGCGGAGAAGAAGGGATTCGAACCCCTGGAGGTGTAACCCTCGCTGGTTTTCAAGACCAGTGCATTCGACCACTCTGCCACTTCTCCTAGTCGTTCCACAAAAATTGCTTTTTGTTTAAGCGGTTGCAAATATACAATTATTCTTTAAAAATCGATGAGATAATAAGAAAAAACATATCGAATTCTATTTTAAAATGAAAAGAAAAATTAATACCTACATTTTTAAAAACAGGCATAGAAATGCATAATGTACTTTAGCAAGACTTACTTTTTCATTCAATTTTTGAAAAGCGTATTTTAAACTTTCGAGCTGTCAGTCTTTGTCATGAGACAGCTTACTATCACCGGTAATTGGGATCACCTTTCCAGAATAAGTTGGCCTTTTTTTAATGTTCAGTTCTATCCAAGCTTTCATATTTGCTAGCCATTCTCTCCGAATAAAGCGGTTATTTCCTGGATACTCATGTTGATCGGCTATAAAGCCTTGTACAGTCATCCCCATATTTTTACCTATATAAAGGGCTCTAGGGAGGTGAAATTCTTGCGTAAATACAATGGCACTTTTTACTTTAAAAATATCCCTAGCTCTATACATAGAGTCGTAGGTGTCAAAGCCGGCATGATCTAAAAAAATATCTTCGTCTGGAACACCTTTATTGTTGAGGTAGTTTTTCATGGCGTTTACTTCATCGTAGTTTTTTGTTCGATGATCACCACTCAAAAGAAATTTTTTAAACTTTTTGTTTTCATAAGCGAGTAATGCTGCGTCTACTCGATCTTGAAGTATAAGAGAAAGGCTTTTATCTGGTTTTACACTAGCACCTAAAACAATACCAGTGTGGGCTTCTTGAAGTTGGGTAATCTGGGTTACCATGAAATCTCTGGAGCTGCGCTTGATGTGCAGTTGTAGAATGAAAATGACTACTAGTGCTATGATGACACTAAAAACGAGTATGTTTAATATCCTGCGCATTAAATAATAGATGAAGGTTTTTTGTCAGCGCCTATGGCGACAAAAGTAAAGATTCCTGTCACCACTTTTTCACGACAATAGCAGTACATATCTTCTATATAAGTATTAGTTTCTACCACAAAATTGGTTTTACCTACTTTAGCAAAATGACCTACCAGTTCAATAATACTAGCAAGCGGGAATGGTTTTTTATATTCTATTTGATCTGTGTTTATGGTTACCACATTTTTTCTAGAGAATCTAGCGGCGCAAATAACAGAAACTTCATCCATAAGAGGTAAGGCTGTACCTCTAAAAAGCGTGTCGTGATGATTGGTCGTTTTAGGAAAAATAGCCTTGAAAATACTCGTCCTGGATTGCTTAATTCGTTTATCGATGTACTTCATTGAAAAATCTTATAGTAAAGCCCTTAAAGGACAAGTTGTGCATATTATTTTTGTATGGTAATTAAAAAGGTCCTGTTATGGTTCTAGCTTTCTGTTTTTCTTTTAAAAACAGAATTTTATACCGAACTGTATTCCGTGCGAAAGCGGAATATGTACCAAATTCTCATTTACAAAGATAACGTATGACAACTATGGATAGTATAGAAAGTTTGCAATGGAGGTATGCAACCAAAAAATTTGATTCTGAAAAAAAACTGGAAACAACCCAATTAGAGTTGCTCGCACAAGCCTTTAATCTTACCGCTACTTCCTATGGCTTACAACCTTGCAGGTTAATTGTTGTTCAAGATCAAGATCTTAAGGAGAACATGGTACCTCATTCTTATGGTCAGATGCAAGTTAAAGATGCCAGCGCCGTATTAGTGATATGTACGACTGCTGTTGATGAACAATACGTAAAAGATTATTTTTCTATAGTTAAAAAGGAGCGCAACACACCAGATGAGGTGATTCAGCCTTTTCAAGACTTCTTGATAAGTACTTTTTCCAAGAAAGAATCTGAAGAAATTGAGTTGTGGGCAAAGAACCAAGCTTATTTGATTTTAGGTAATTTACTCACTGTTTGCGCGCAACAGCAAATCGATTCCTGTCCTATGGAAGGTTTTGTACCCGAGAAAATAGATGAGTTACTAGATTTAAAAAGCAAAGGGTTAAAAAGCACCTTACTACTTCCTGTGGGTTACCGAGCGATGGATGACTTGATGTCTCAATTAAAAAAGGTACGCCGACCACAACAGGAAATGGTTTCCTACTTGTAGAAAACAGTAAAATAATAGAAGATACAACCCACTACTGACTGAATAAAATGAGGTAAACATGATTTAAGGTGTCCTACTATTCTAACGGAATGTATTATTAAACTATAGCATAAAAAAAGCGTGATTTTCAAAATGAAAATCACGCTTTTTTTATGCTTAAAATTTATTTTTGCCTACTGCCTACTGCCTACTGCCTACTGCCTACTGCCTACTGCCTACTGCCTACTGCCTACTGCCTACTGCCTACTGCCTACTGAATTGTGTATTCAATTTCAAAAGCCTCAGAAATTCTAAAGTATCCAAAAGGGAACCTACTAGAATCTGTGGTATTGATGATGTTACCTCTTACCACTGCCGGTTGTGTACCAAAAGGGCCGCCACCTCCTTCTCCTGCTTGCTGTAGTAGAGTCTCATAGAAATTAAAACAGCGTTGGTCTATTCCCATAATACGTATGGTTGCGGTGACCCCTGGAGTAGCTTCTTCAATAAAAAAGGTTGTCTGGGAACGGTTTCCATCAGTAAATTCATCATCAATAACATCTACTTGTTCGTTGTTAATATCTTGGTATTCAAAAAGATAAAAATCACCAAGACCAGATGGGTCGTTAAAGAAGGCAGTGACCTCAGTAATATCATCGCCAAAGCCGCTTATGATTTCCTGCTCTACATTTGTAAATGGTACCGTAGGCTCAAGACTTTCTGTAGCCGTATAGATAGCTCCATTATCAGTAATAGTTAAGGTATAGCTGTTTTCAGTAGGATTGCTCATTCTTATAAAAGGATAGTTAGTGCTATACACTCCGTCTGCAACAAAAGGAATAGGGATGAGGTTGCCATCGGCATCAGTGATGCTAACTACAGCATCGTTTACAAAAACAATTTCCTCATCATAAAACCCTGCAGATCTGGTAAGTTGTACTCGGGTAGATGAGGTTCCAGACTCGTTAAGCTCTATGTACGCATCTACAACCAGTCGCGGATCTGAATTATTGAGATCTAATTGAACTACATCAGAGCATGAAGAGAATAACAATAACGTAAGGGCGTATATAAAAAAGTTCTTCATCTCTTAAAATTTAAAATTATAGGTGACCGCAGGAACTACGCCAAATATAGCAAGCCTCGTCGCTTCATTTCTATTGGTATCTTCATTTTCTGCAAAAGAGATACTCACCGCATTTCTTCGGTTATAGGCATTGTATAAACTAAACACCCAGCTGGATTGCCAGCCTTTCTTCTTGTCCGGTTGAGGAGTATAGGTAGCCGAAAAATCTAGTCGGTGCACTATAGGCAGGCGGCTGCTATTTCTAGATTCATAAGTAGGGATAAACAAGCTGTCAAATTGATACTGACCGTTAGGATAGGTAACAGGTTGTCCAGTTTGCAGGGTAAAATTAGCGCCTAGATCCCACTTTTT
>Ga0136655_1000518_pt1 | contig 17384 bp, 15 predicted proteins | sample CPBDNA_2_FD_94863 | JGI IMG/M metagenome (GOLD analysis project Ga0136655, IMG submission 94863) | Freshwater to marine salinity gradient microbial communities from Chesapeake Bay, USA - CPBay_Spr_15_0.8_DNA (version 2) | ecosystem: Environmental > Aquatic > Marine > Coastal | place: USA... | reverse complement strand
TTCGTTATAAATCAAAGCGGCTTTCTGGTTGTTCAGTTTTTCAATGGCATCTATTCCGCCATTTTCTTTTAGCCATTCTAATGTTAACATACTTACGTAAATAGGAAAAACCGGAGGTGTGTTATACATAGACTCTTTAGAGATGTGTATTCTATAGTCGAGCATAGAAGGAATTTGTCTAGAAACTTTACCTAAGATCTCTTCTTTTACGACGATTAAAGTGGTTCCAGCAGGACCCATGTTTTTTTGAGCACCAGCATAAATCAAATCGTATTTTTCAAAATCGCGTTGCTTAGAAAAAATATCACTACTCATATCACAAATGAGGGGAACAGAAACATCTGGTGTATATTTTAGTTGCGTACCAAAAATGGTGTTATTGGTCTGAATATGAAAGTAATCCACATCATCTGGCACCACATAACCTTTTGGTATATGGTTGTAGTTGTCTTTTTTGGAAGAAGCTACTTCGACTACTTCTCCGAACATTTTTGCTTCCTTGATTGCTTTATCACTCCAAGTACCTGTATTTAAATAAGCTGCTTTTTTTTCTAGTAGGTTGTAAGCCACCATTAAGAACTGCATGCTAGCCCCTCCACCTAAAAACAATGCTTGATAACCTTTATCAGTTAATCCTAGGTGCTCTAATGCCAGGGATTGTGCTTTTTCCATTACCGCAATGAAATCTTTACTGCGATGAGAAATCTCTAAAATACTAAGGTCGTTGAAATTAAGAACAGCTGCAGCTGCTTTTTTGAAAACTTCTTGTGGCAGTATACATGGACCTGCGCTAAAATTGTGCTTAAGCATTATTTAGTTCCTTTATGATGAACTACAAAAATGAAAAATATAATACCAAATTCTGTTATGAAATCAATAAGGTTTTTAAGATAATGTCAACAAAAATTGAATTGTGTCTATACCATCGGCATAGTCATATAATCTTGGAGTTTGTGTAGTACCAAAATGAACTAGTTGCGGCGCTGATCTATCTCCTAATTTTTCTCTAACAGCAGCCGCTGCAGGGCCTTGAGCAACCACACATTGCAATTGATCTGCGTTTTGATCAAATTCTATGGCTAGATCTTCTAATTTTTCGTAAAAACTGTAACCTAAACTCGCGATAGGAGAAGAGTAGCTGCTCGTTTCTTCTTTTATCAAAAGGAATTCGTTGTCGAGTAAATCAAACTCACTCATCAGGTAAACCGCTTTGTTGTAATCGTAATTATTCAAGTACTTCTCATTTTTGATAAGTTCTTTCTGTACAAACATTCCATTAAAAAAAAGATCAAAATTATATCCTTTAGGAACTTTTAAATGACTGACACTTCTACAACCCAATCCAAAATAAAGAAACACATCCTTGCTCAAAGCTTCCATTTGCTCTAAGGTTTCATTCCCTGTTAAAACCGCAACACTATTGCGGTTCTTGCGTATGATGTGAGGTTTTTTACCAAAATAATGTTCAAAATAACGTGCGGTATTGTTGCTCCCTGTGGCAATAACTGCATCGTAATGTTCCAATTTACCCTCCACGTAGGAATAAGATGTTGATAAGTCTGCACAAAATGAGGTAGCTATTTCTAACAATAAAGGCGTCAATACATCGTCATTACTCGAGTTTTTTATCATGGCATGATGACCAACGATGATCACCGATAACACATCGTGAAAACCTACTAATGGCAAATTGCCAGCTGTAATCAAAGCAATATTTTTTTCGGTCACCTTGTCTAAAGGATATTCTTGCGTCCAGTATGTTAAATTTTCTTCGGTAAGTGCCTCTGCCCATTGTGTGATGGCAAATTCTAAGGTGTCCTCTGTAAACCAAGAATTCTTGCGTTGAGCGAGCTCAAGCCGTTGTTGAATGCGTTCTTGCCAGTTTGCACCGTCATTTGTTAAGGCTGTTAATGCACCCTCTAGGTAGGAGGTAAGTAGGCCACCCGCTTTCGCGAAAGCAGTAATTCGATCATTTAACGAGGTATTAATTGGCTTTGTCTTCACGAGGTGCTATTTTTGCACAAAAGTAAATAAAAGCTATGGCAATCATCATAACAGACGAATGTATTAATTGTGGCGCGTGCGAGCCAGAATGTCCGAACACCGCAATTTATGAAGCGGCAGACGACTGGCGCTATGCAGATGGTACTGATCTAGATGGAAATGTAGTCCTGCCATCTGGGAAAGAAGTAGATGCTAACAGGACTCAAGAACCAGTAAGTGACGAGTTTTATTATATAGTTCCTGATAAATGTACCGAATGTGTTGGTTTTCATGAAGAACCACAATGTGCTGCAGTGTGTCCAGTAGATTGTTGTGTGCCAGACGACAGTGTAGTGGAGACCAAGGAACAGCTCGAAGCTAAACAGGCTTTTATGCATAAATCATAAGTTTTCAGTCTCAGCTGACAGTTAAACTATCTGTTCGAGCTGTAGTTGAGAACCTTTCTGCTGAATATAAGATTTTTATAATCGCCTATTTGAGTTGATTAGAATATATAAATCCCAAGAGCCAATGCTGTTGGGATTTTTTGTTTTTTCTGAAGTTTCAAACAGCCGAAGTCAATTACTTATCTTAGCTTAAAATACAGGATCATGAATTATCTTTTTACTCTTTTGTTGCTTTGCACAACTTGTAATACTCATTCGCAAGAACTCAGCGGTAAGGAATTACTGGAAAAAGCAATCAAAGCACATGATCCTTATAATAATTGGCCTTCATTTAATGAAAGCATACAGATAACGATGACGGCACCTAAAAGCCCTAAGAGAGTTAGTGATGTTACTATTAATTTACTTGCTCAAACTTTTGAGTTAATTGCTGTACGAGATAGTGTGATGACTAAGTATCGTGTCAATGTAAATGAAATTAGTGTAGTAAAGGCCGATTGGAAAAACCCAAAAAAGAAAGTAGAAACTGCAGAAAAGGATTTAGAACAAGCGGTTTTTATGAAAAACTACTACACCTATTTGTACGGATTACCCATGAAGTTAAAAGATCAAGGAACTCATATAGCCGAAAAAGTAGAACGCAAAAGCTTTAAAGGCAAAGAGTACCTCGTACTCAAAGCCACTTATGATCAACATGTAGGTAGCGATGCTTGGTTTTTTTATTTTGACCCAACTACTTATCAAATGGAAGTGTACCAGTTTTTTAAAACAGATCCTTCTGGAAAAATACTGTCTGACACTGGAGAGTATATTTTACTTTCTGAAACCCACAGGGTTAATGATATCTATATGCCTAAGGTGCGCAAGTGGTATGGCAATAAAGAGGATCAGTTTCTAGGCACTGATGAGATCACCAAATAAAAATGTCAATATATTAAAGTACTTTAGACGCAACCATTATTAATTTAAGGCATCTTTCAATCAATTATTATTGCATGAGAAAATTATCCATTTTACTTCTTATACATTTTCTTATTTCATGTGAGGCAAGGTTGGAAAATGATGTCAGAGCACTTTTTAAAACTAGAGTAGTGGATGTCTCTGGCAACCCTATTGCTAATATGGAGGTGAGCGCCACAACATATAGAACCAATCGCTTTATAATAGGGCAGGAGCTCTCCAAGTTTTCTCCTGCAGACGAAGATTTTATATTAGGAAAAGGAATTACCAATGAAAACGGGCAAGTGGAATTTGTAATGCTTATCGATGGTAGTTTTTTTATAAATTTTAATACAGAAAATTACGCAGCTAACAAAATCAGCGTTTCGAGACAAGAATTGAATGATGATTATCTTTTAGATATCCCAGAAACCGTCTTAAAAGCGGCTTCAAACGTGCAAATTGAATTTGTAAACACCTCAGGAACTACAGAAGAATACACTGCCACTTTTGAATATGAATCTTTAGATTGTGGTCTTATTTACAGAAATAATACGCTCACTCAAGATGAGGACTGTATCTTTTATACGATGCAATCCACACGTTTTAATAGTACAAGTGATGACGGTATTATTAATTTAAACGTTTTCTATCCGTCTATTATTGAGGTCCAATTTACAGATGCTGTGGGTAATGAATCCATAAGAACTTTTACTATAACCAGTGCCTTAGAAAGTTATGAGATTACCTATTAGAATAATTATAAGCATCCTGATTTTTTTGTTTGCCAGCCTATCTTTTGCCCAGGAATACTCATCAGAATTAGCCGTACCCAATTCTGAACAACCTAAACGTCTATTTCTTACTGATCTTTATTTACAACGCGGCATTCCATCTGGTGATAATTTTGCTGGTAATGGATTGAAAGGAGGAGTAGGTTATGGAATACGCATGCAGTTTTATGTGCCAAAAAACTTTTATTTAGGTGCTGCACTCACTCAAGATTTTATGAGTGTATCAAGCACTGCTATAGTCGGTGAGTATGCAAGAGCTACCAAGTTTAATGCTTATTTCTTTGCGGGTTACGACTACCGATTAAATGAAGATTGGAACATCACAGCAGACCTTGGCTATGGGTACAGTCAGAATAAAAACCGACAAAGTGGCTCCCAAGGTGGTGGAAAATTTAGAGATTCTGGAAATGTGCTGCGTTTTACTTCAAGCTTGGAATATAATTTTAGTGATGGAGTTTCTTTTTTCTTCAGTCCTAGTTACGAACTAGTGTCTTACAATATTAATTCGGCAGTTGCCTTGAACGATACTTTTAATAAGGCAAATTACTTCAACCTTGCTATAGGAATACGTTTAAATGTAAGAGATTACCGAACTATTCCATTAGGAAAATCAGAGAACCAAGATCTTCAAGAATTACAAAGCCGTGATCGTGCTGATTTAAGTATTAAAGAAAAGCGCCGACTGTACTTTCTTAAAAAGAAAGAGGTTACAAGGCAGCGAAAAGAAAGAAAGAATAATAAATCTTTGTTGTAATTAGTAAGTAATACGATCAAGTTGAGCTACGTGGTAGTGGAAGTACATGACAATTGTATTTAGTAAGGCTGTTGGATAGCAATAGGCTATTTAACTCCCTACTACTTCACCACCTCTATAGATTCTATAAGAAGCTCAAAATTTTGTTTCTTCCCATTTCCTATCAATACCGTGACACTGGTTATTTGATTTTTATCAAAATTAGGAATCCTTAATTGATTACCTCTCCAAGAAGGTTTCATTTCAGAAAGCGCTATTTCAACAATTTGCCATTCGCCAGTGGTATCAAATTCCTTGATGTAATTGTGTCGATCACCAGCAAAGGCTTTGACTCTCAACTGAAAAGTCTTTCCATCCCCTTTGAGTTTGATACGTATTTTGTCAGCGGGGCTCACCTGTAACTTGTCAAAGTCATAAGCTACAGAGCTGAACCCACCATTACTTTCTGTGGTAACAAAGCCATGGAACTTTCCATACCCGTCTTCAGTGAGCTCAAAATAGCTTCTGGAGATCCCTCCCATGACGCGATCGTCTACAATATTCCATGCAGAAACATCAGCGTCATTATTAAATCGGAATATAGTAGTCGGAGATTGATTCATAAGCAATAATAGGATTAAAGAAGTAAAAGCTCGTATCATCATTTGTAAGAATGTTTTGAATGGTAAAATCTTAGCGTATCACTAGGTGTTATATTAGACTTGTGATTAAAATACACAAGTAATTTGGAGTGGCAATTTAAATAATCTATAGTGAACCATAAGTTAACATAATTCTATTTAAATTACTGTTTTATTGCATCTTAAAATTATTATTATGATATAATTAATTGGATTTTACTAGCCACAGCGCACTTACCTATTTAAGATAAAAGCTCAAGTCTTTGTATTAAAAAAATATACAATTCAGGGCCATTTGAACGAGAACATCGAGCTGTTTATTCATGCATCAACAGTCCTAAAATATCTATGGCAGCTTCACTGATCTTTGTTCCTGGACCAAATACTGCCGCTACTCCAGCGTCAAAAAGGAACTGATAGTCCTTACGAGGAATCACTCCTCCCACGACAATCATAATGTCCTCACGTCCGTATTTCTTTAATTCGTCCATGACTTGTGGAACAAGCGTTTTGTGTCCTGCAGCTAGTGAAGAAACTCCCAAAACATGCACATCGTTTTCTACGGCTTGTTTGGCCGCTTCGGAAGGTGTCTGGAATAAAGGACCAATATCTACGTCAAAACCAACGTCTGCGTAGCCTGTAGCAACTACTTTAGCTCCGCGATCGTGTCCGTCTTGACCCATTTTGGCGATCATGATTCTAGGTCTTCGGCCTTCTGTCTTTGCAAATTGATCGGCTAGTTGTTGCGCTTTCGCGAAAGCGGGATCATTCATAATTTCTTTTTTATAAACACCTTGAACACTTTTAATAGTTGCGCGGTAACGACCGTACACTTTTTCTAGCGCATCAGAAATTTCGCCTAAAGTAGCTCGTTCTTTTGCAGCAACCACGGCCAGTTCCAGAAGATTTCCTTTTTTAGAGCGGGCACAATCGGTTAAAGCATTTAAAGCTGCATGTACCTTTTGGTCATCTCTAGAAGCTTTTATTTGTGTCAGCCGATCGATTTGCTCTACTCTTACCGCAGCATTATCTACTTCAAAAGTATCGATCATGTCTTCATCTGGGCTCTTGTATTTATTAATTCCCACGATGGTGTCAATACCGGAGTCAATACGTGCCTGTTTTTTTGCAGCAGCTTCTTCAATACGCATTTTGGGAATACCCGCTTCTATAGCTTTGGTCATACCGCCTAATTCTTCTACTTCTTGAATCAATTCCCAAGCTTTATCGGCTAGTTGATCTGTAAGTGATTCTACATAATAAGAACCTGCCCAAGGATCTACGGTTTTTGTGATTCCCGTCTCTTCTTGAAGGTATAGTTGTGTGTTTCTTGCAATACGGGCAGAGAACTCTGTTGGTAACGCAATAGCTTCGTCCAGCGCATTGGTATGTAAACTTTGGGTCCCACCAAAAGCTGCTGCCGAAGCTTCTATTGTAGTACGAGCGACATTATTAAAGGGGTCTTGCTCGGTAAGGGACCAGCCAGAAGTCTGACAATGGGTTCTTAAGGCAAGAGATTTAGGATTTTTAGGATGAAACTGTTGGATCATTTTTGCCCAAAGCATGCGTGCCGCGCGCATTTTGGCAATTTCCATAAAGTGATTCATTCCTATTGCCCAGAAAAATGATAAACGAGGAGCAAAGGTATCTATGTCCATTCCTGCAGCAAGTCCTTTACGTACATACTCTAAACCATCAGCTAGTGTATAGGCCAGTTCAATGTCGCTGGTTGCACCAGCTTCATACATGTGGTATCCAGATATAGAAATCGAGTTAAACTTAGGCATGTGCTGACTCGTGTACTCAAATATGTCTGAGATGATTTGCATGCTAGGAGTAGGCGGATAAATATACGTATTACGAACCATGAACTCCTTAAGGATATCGTTTTGAATCGTACCGCTTAATAATTGAGGATGAATACCTTGTTCCATAGCAGCGACAATGTAAAATGCCATAATAGGCAACACAGCGCCATTCATTGTCATGGAAACGGACATCTTATCTAATGGGATTTCATCAAAGAGAATTTTCATATCCTCCACACTATCTATGGCAACACCAGCTTTTCCTACATCGCCTACCACACGTTCATGATCCGAATCATAACCTCTATGTGTAGCGAGGTCAAAAGCAACGGAGAGTCCTTTTTGTCCAGCAGCGAGATTGCGCTTATAAAAGGCATTAGATTCTGTTGCACTTGAAAAACCAGCATACTGCCTTACGGTCCAGGGTCTGCGCACGTACATGGTAGAGTAGGGACCACGCAGATGAGGAGCAGTACCAGCCACAAAATCTAGATGCTCAACAGCGGCTACATCTTCTTTTGTGTATTCTTTTTTTATTAAAATCCCTTCAGATGTTTCATAAGTAGCGGACTCTGGCCGAGCACTATGAAAATCGTAATTGGGCGTTATGTTAGAGAGGTCCTTTCTTTTCATTATAATTTCTTCATTTCGCTTTTCTCCAGTTCTTCTGTCAGTCTTCTAGTGATAACGGGCTGTACCAACGTTTTACGCGGATTTATTTTTACAAAAGGCAAGATTTCGTATTCTTTTTGCAGCGGAAGGGCCGCGTTAGGATATTTATTGGCTCCTACTAGAACTCGTTTTCCATCATTGAAATCTTGTTGTTCCTGTTGCGCACTTTCTTTGATCTTGCGTTGTATGGTTCCTTCAAAAAGGGATTGTACCATTCCACCAGCTTTCTCGATGTCTTTAAAAATTTCTAGTGCTTTTTCTACCATTTGTTTGGTGATCGTGTCTACATAGTAAGAACCGTCAGCAGCGTTGCCTATTTGATTCAGGTACGCTTCTTCTTTTAAGATGATCAACTGGTTGCGAGCAATCCTATCGCCGAATTCATTTTCCTTGTTAAAAAAGGTATCATAAGGGATGTTACACAAGGTGTCGGCACCGCCCAATACGGCGCTCATACACTCTGTTGTGGTGCGCAACAAGTTGACGTTGTAATCCATTAAGGATTTATTGCGCAGGCTAGGAGAGGCCGTAATATAGCACTCCAAATCAATGTTGTATACTTCTCCTAATGTTTTAGTAAGAATGCGATAGGCACGGTATTTTGCCATTTCAAAAAAGTAATGGCTGCCTATTGAAGTATCTATATTGATTCTTTTTCCCGCTTTCGCGAAAGCGGATAAATGACCAGTATCATTTAAATGATTTAAATACTCGTTAAGGTGAGCCGTAAAATAGGCAAGTTCCTGTGTAATCGTAGCGCCAGCTTGTTGATAGGTAGTGGTATTTATCGTAATGTTTGAAAAGTAACCTTCAAAGTTATGGATAAAAGCATCTAGTTTTTGATGATCTTGATCCTTGTTTTTAAACCAGTTACCATCACTTACCAATTGGTGGATGATGTCTATGTGAACGTATGCTTTTGGAGCGATTTTATGAACTGATTTGATATAATCCAAATCAAAAAACTGAGGATGCACCTGTATGCCAGTTTGAGGAAGGTTTTTAAATAGTACCCCAGGATCGATGTCTTTATGAGGTATGCTGAAGATAATTCCTTCTCCACCACGGTGGAGTATATCTAAAGCCTTTTTATTTGCGGCACCCGCATTACCCGCATAGACCCGTTGAGAAATGTACCAATCATTAGTCGGTGACGAGCGATTAGGAATATGTACCTCAGGGGCACCATCTCTATGGTAAAATGGCTTGATATGTATGCCTTCTCGGGTTGGTGTTATCAGTGTCTTGTTATAATCGGCACCTTTGAGGTCCATTTGAATGTTCTGTTTCCATTGTGCTTCAGAAACTGGTTCAAAATCGTGGAAAAGTTTTTTACTCATTTTCTTTAGTTTTTACAGAGTCTGGATGCTGAATAATGAACACCTCTTCATTGCTACGTTTCATTAAATAGCGCTCTCGAGCAAATTTTTCTAAACCTAAACTATCTTTTAAAGAAGCTATTCGCGCTTGATCACGTGCTATTCCTTTTCTATAGAAATCAACATTTTTTTCTTTTTCAGAGATGTGTTGGTCAATGCTTCTGTGTGATGTCATCCAAGCATTTGCATCTAGAAATAAAATCCAGACTGCAAAAAAGAGGCTAATAAGCGTGTACTTATTACTAAAAAACTTCCAATATGGACTAGCTTTTATTTTTTTTAATCCCATAAGTGGAAATTTAAGAAATTATCCTAGTTTTTGGTCAATAATCGTACGCAAGATTTTAACACCTACCGAATTGAATCGGTTGGTAGGTATAATCACATCTGCATATACCTTGGTAGATTCTATAAACTGTTGGTGCATAGGTTTTAAGGTATTCTGATAACGCTCCAGTACTTCATTTAAATTGCGCCCACGATCTGCAATATCGCGTTTTAACCTTCTTATCAATCGCTCATCGCTGTCGCAGTCAATATAAACTTTGATGTCAAACAGCTTACGAATGTTAGGCATGGTAAGGATTAAGATCCCTTCTACGATAACCACTTGACTAGGTGCGGTTTTTATAGTTTCCTCAGTGCGGTTGTGCTCTTTAAAACTGTAAACAGGTTGATCTATAGTTTTTCCTTCTTTGAGCTGTAAAAGATGCTTTTCCAATAAATCAAAATCGATACTTTCAGGATGATCAAAATTGATTTTAGTGCGCTCTTCATAAGTAAGGTCACTAGTGTCTTTATAATAAGAATCTTGAGAGATAACGGTTACTTCGTGATCTGGATATTCATGAACCATTTGTTCGACAACTGTGGTTTTCCCACTACCGGTTCCACCTGCGATTCCTAGTATAAGCATGAGAGATTTTTGATTTTCACAAAAGTACGATTTTAGGTTTGAGTTTTAAGCGGTGAATTTTTAGTTTTGTGTTGATGAGCCATCGAATTCTTAAGTTTTACAATACCTGGTATAGTGGAGTTTTATCATTTGTAGTCCCCGACATTAGGGATTGGATAGGAATCACTAAGCTCCAGAGCTGTAATTTGTTTATGAATCTGATGTATTTCTCGATCTGTTTTTTATGAATTCTATTGTTCTCAACCCTCTTATTACTCAAGAACATCTAGTAACTTTACCCAAAAACAAATATGTCCCTACAGATAGAAGCAAGTTGGAGAGAAGTATTGCGTGATGAATTGTGTCAACCTTATTTTGAGGACTTGACAGAGTTTATAAAACATGATTATAGAGAACACACTTGTTATCCACCGGGTAATAAAATTTTTGCAGCTTTTGATCGCACTCCCTATGAACGTGTAAAAGTAGTGATTATAGGACAAGATCCTTATCACGCTGCCGGTCAGGCAAACGGTTTGTGTTTCTCTGTAACTGATGGCATAAAGCATCCACCTAGTTTGATCAACATATTTAAAGAAATCTCTCAAGATTTAAATCAGCCGTATCCAGAATCTGGGAATTTAGAACGCTGGGCCGACCAAGGGGTTTTGTTGCTCAATACCGTTCTTACTGTGCGGGAATCAATGGCGGGTAGTCACCAGAAAAAAGGGTGGGAAAAATTTACGGATACGGTTATTAGAAGAATATCTGATGAGCGTAAAAATGTGGTGTTTCTTCTTTGGGGCGGATTTGCCAAAGAAAAAGCAACGCTTATCGATCCTAAATTTCACTTTATTTTAGAAACCGGTCATCCATCACCTTTAAGTGCTAATAGAGGCTACTGGTTTGGAAACCAACATTTTTCTAAGACCAATCGCTATTTACAAGAACACGGAATGAAGCCTATAAAATGGTAGTTACAGCCTGCGAAAATTCTTTTAATCCAAATTGCTCCAATCATTTTTTGATCTCTGATTTTTAGTAGCTACCAGAGATTTAATTTTTACTCTTGTAAACTTGAAGCTGTCTTTTAGGTGTATGATGTAGTTGGCTTTTTCCTTTTTTAATTTTAATGAGTAGATTGTGCTTATTACAAGTTTGCGTGAGGGATTGCAGTGGAAATCCCGCAGCAGGCACCCATTTTTCTTGGGTACCTGCGAGGAATTGCAGCGTAAAGCCCGACCACAACAGTGGTCACGCCTTAATGAATGAGGTAAAAGTGAAAATATACCTTATATTACCAACCATCAAAACCTATTTATGAGTACGGATATCAAAATTAACAGACCAACACCTATAGACTTAACAGAGCGACCAGCATTTTATGATGCTAATTCTAATCTGGTTACGACTATGAACAATTTAGAAGAGGGTAAAGTGGTGCTTATAAGATCATTTTATAGCAATGGTCTGAATCTGCTCAAGGAATTGCATGTGCACCTTAAAAAGAAGTTGCCTAATACAACCTATCAAGAACAGCAAGTTTACCGAGATACCTACCGCAAAATGTCCCATCTTATTTTGCTAGAGATCGTTCAAAATCAACTAGAGGTAAAAAAAGCACCTTCCATAGGTTGGTTAGAGAAATTATATCCAGACGTCAGTGAGTTTCATTTACCTCTTCCATTAATTCAAGGACTTAACAGCTCCTGGCAATGGTTTAAAAAAGGGATTTCCATTCCTGTACTGCGCAATAAAATACACCCTTATTACGGGGTTTATTTCCCAACACGTTTTGAGCATTTGGAAGTCTTTGATACCTATTTAGAACGTTATGAGGGACCTAAGAAAGCAGCGTTTGATGTAGGAACAGGATCTGGTGTTCTCGCTCTTCAAATGCTTAAATATAGTTTTCAAAAAGTCTTTGCTACAGATGTAAACCCGAATGCTATTATCGGCCTTACTGAATTTATGGGCGATACCAAGTTATCTCGTAAAATAGAACTGGATCATGCCCCCCTTTTTGGAAAATTTGATCAACCAGCAGAGCTTATTGTGTTTAATCCGCCATGGTTGCCCGCATCACAAGATGTTGAAGGACTTGATCAAGCCATTTATTATAAAGAAGATCTGTTTCCATCATTCTTTGAAGGAGCAAAAGAACGCCTGGCAGAAGGTGGTAAATTAGTTATTTTGTTTTCTAATATTGCTCAAATAACAGAGGTCACCAAAGAACATCCTATAGAAAAGGAACTTGCAGAAAACGATAGGTTCCAACTGGAACGTTGCTTTAAAAAGCGAGTGAATTCTGCTTCAGAAAAAACCAAACGCGATCCACACTGGCGCGATCAAGAAGAAGTGGAGCTTTGGGAGCTTCAACATAAGTAATTGATCGTATTAGAACCATCTATTATTCCCCCTTTACACTACTTAGGCACCCGCAAGTGATATAAACGCCTTGATAAGACTTCCGCTTATGGTCTTATCACAAGCCGCTAGGCTAGAAAAAGGAAGGTAACTTATTTAATACAGAAGTTTATTTTCTATTGAGGTATTTAGGGATGACTGAGAGTAAGTTTTTTTAAAGCTAAAGGCCTTTGGAATTAATTAAAGATTCTTTTAAAAAGGGAAAAGCGATAAGAACAGTTTTATTTTGAAAAGCACTACCCATAGGTTTTAGAAGCTTGCAAGCTGTAGAGGCTTAATTTGATTTATTCTATAATCTCGTAGTCGATACTTAGTTTGCGCAGTGATCTTAGAGCAGTGGCCGTGTTTTTATCCTCAACCTCAATTTCTACCGCATCTCCTTCAAGAAGAATATCGGTCAATTCGTTTGATAAAGAGGCACTCATTAGAAATGAAATCTCTACAATACATTGGGCTATGGCTCTTCTATCTGGTCTTAGAGCATCGCAAGACAATAAGTTTAATTTCATAATACTGATTTACTTGTGCAATATAGTTGAGTTGGAAGAAGTCTGCTTTATTCACAGGCTTTTAATTCTATTGCTACGTCATTTAAAACTCGATATAAAAGCCGCAAAACCAAGCTTATGGTTTTTGGCGCTTTTAAAAACAAGCTATTTGGAATACAAAATAGTCTTTTAGGCCATCTCCAATTAGTAAACACAACTACTTCGTATACCTTTTCTTTAAGGAGTCCTGCTTAGATGAGATTTTATCAGATTTGCTCCACAAATTCTAAAAACACTTTTTTATGTCGTTCTAGATTTAAATTTGGTGACAGAGAGGCACGTACAATATAATCCTTATCACCCTCTTTAGTAGTTCCTTGTGTAGAGGTGGCAGGCACCGTCCAGTAACATCCTTCTAATTGACCATAGCTCACACAAAATTTACTTTCGTCTGGGATTTCTGCAATCATTAAATGGATCAATTGAAGATTCAACGCCCTTTTGTAAGATTCTCTTTCTTCATCTGTGGATCCTTTGGTGGGAAGGTCCAATGAAAATACCGATGGGGTGAAGCCTTGATCTGCTAGTTCTTCAGAAACAAAATTGATTTTAGCCTCAGGCAAAGTTTTACCTATGAAATCTACAAATTCGCGAGTGTTTTTATAAGCATCACTGATACGTTGATTCATAGAAGGCAATTGTCTTGCTAGTATTTCATATTGCAAATCAGTCGCCTCATTATCACAGAAAATTAAATGCTTTTCCACCTTTTCCATCAAGGAAACCGTTTTTTTGTTTCCTACACAGTATCCAGCAGTACATTGACCACCACTTGGGAATTTTGATCCACTAGCATAAGATATAGTTCTTATGCTAGAAAGTATTTTCCCATCTCCTAAAAAGTGAACATTAGGACAAAAAGTTTGATCTAAAATAAAAACAGGATCTATCGCAGGCTCCCCCGTATGGGTGGTGCGCTCTTTTGTTAAGACCGCTTTAAGCTGAATAAGATCAGGAACTTCAACTCTAGGGTTGGTTGGGATCTCAGCAATGATATAAGGTATCGCATCTTCATGAGCTAGTTGATTTAAAATGCTATCGATACTGTTAACCATGTCGTTGTCCCCATCCACTGGTAAATCCACTACTTCAACTGTACTAAGGCAAGCTGCTACTCGTCTCGCTTGATCATTTGTGCCACCATAACAATTAGGAGGGACTATAAATTTAATTGCTTTACCAGGATGTTTTTCTAATGCTTCATCTATCAGCCCCATCATAATAGCATATTGAACAGATAATCCACAAGAACCTACTAGAGCTTTGGTATGCGAAGCAGTAACACTGGCAATAGATGCTAAGACACTTTTTTTATTGGATTCTACAGCAGAAATATCCCTGTCTTCTAAAAGACTTTTTTGAACCAATGATGTTAACGCAGTGTGAGAATCGGCTGGAGTCATGGCTATAGTCTCCCTTCTTCTTACATGCTGAATATCTGCAATATAAGATTCGTTTTTTGAACCGTTCACCAATAGAATACTTCCTAAATAAGGATGAACATTGATAAAGAAATCAATGTTTGGGTTAAGATCAAAACTACATAGGTCATTTTTTTGGGAAATATAAATGCTGCTGCCATCAAATGCAGCAACTTTTTCAAGATCATCCACTTGGCACAACTCAAAGTTATAGCCATAAACAACTCTTAATATATCAGTTTCCAACAGTTCTGGCAATTCACTAGTGTACAGAATTCGGGTGCTTTTTTGATCCAATAAGTTTTTTCTAAGTACCGCTAAAACAGGAATTGTCTTTGATGCAAAACTGATTACATGATCAGACTCCGTATGATTCAATTGAGCAATGGCCCATTCTAATATAGAAGATAGAGGATGTCCCAAGCGAATATAATCGTAGGCAGTAGGCAGAATACTTAGAGAAGAAGTTTGCGTATTGTCAGCTTCAAACAAGGTCTCGAACTGCTCTAAAAATTGAGTTTTAGCCAGTTTTTCCTCATAGAGATCTAGTCGATGCGTTGTCAGACCTATCCAGTCTTTAGGCATGTTTTCTAAAACTTCTTTGATATAATGTAGCACGTTACTGTCGGACATAAGGTTTACTTTAAGCACGCAAAAATATGGATTTAAAGAGCCAATTTTAAGGGTTTAACAAGACGTTTTGATGCGTTTTGATAAAGTGTTCGATTCTAAGAAAAAGAGGAGGCAAAAATATAGGGCTCTGTTAAAGGTGGCAGTTTCTACTTAAAATACTTTATTTGCTATTGATAGAAACAGGACATTAGCAGTGTTAGGCACTTTATTTCCTGTGGAAGACCACTGTGTAGATTTTCTAGTTTTGACGCTTCCAAAGATCGCTCAAATGACACTACCACTGGTAATCAAAGGCCTGTATGTTATGTATCCATTTCAACAATCCAATTTAAGAAATTGAAACCACTTCTAAGGTAATAAGAAAAAATCCCTTACCAACAGAACCTATTGTCATCGTGATTTGATGTTTTCCGCTTTCGCGAAAGCATCCACAAAAAAGTCCACTAGAAGGAATTTCCAGTGGACTTTATTATAATAAGTTATCGCTAGAGCTAAATGCTACAGACGACAAAGTTCTTTAAGCGAAAACCTATTTTTTAATTAAGCCAATCTCCACAAGTCGCTGGTATAAGAATTCGCCTGCGGTAATGTCTTCGTATTGTTTTGGGTTGTTCTCATCCACACACTCCTCTAAGCAATCCAATTTCATATCACTACGTGGATGTAAGAAAAAAGGGATGGAATAGCGGCTCGTATGCCACAATTCACGTGGCGGATTCACCACTCTGTGGATGGTGGAGCGCAGTTTATTATTGGTATGGCGTTGCAGCATATCACCTACATTAATGACCAGCTCATCTTCTTGAGCAATAGCATCCATCCATTCGCCTTGGCGATTTTGAACTTGTAATCCTGGTGCACTTGCACCCATTAATAAAGTAATAAGGTTGATATCTCCATGTGCTCCAGCTCTTACGGCGTTATCTGGTTCGCTGGTGATGGGTGGGTAATGAATAGGTCTTAAGATGGAGTTCCCGTTACTCGCCCAATGATCAAAATAGTTTTCTTTTAAACCTATGTGAAGCGATAAGGCTCTGAGCACATAAATACCGGTCTTCTCTAACATGCGAAAGGCTTGCATTCCTATTTTGTTGAATTCTGGAAGTTCCTTAACTGGTACGTTATCTGGATAGACTTCTTCTAACTGTGCATCTGCTGACACTTCCTGTCCAAAATGCCAAAATTCCTTCAAATCGCCCTCCTTCTTACCTTTGGCATGTTCCTTTCCAAAGGATACATAACCGCGCTGGCCATTCAACTCCTCGCGTTCGTAACCGAGTTTAGTATCTTTAGGAAGTTGAAAAAATTTCTCTACTTCAGTATATAGTTGTTCCACCAATTCATCAGATAAGAAGTGGTTTTTTAAAGCGACGAAGCCTATGTCTTCATAAGCAGCGCCTATCTCGTTGATAAATTTTTGTTTTCTCTTAGGATCCTCGCTTAAAAAGTCAGCTAGATCTACACTTGGAATATTAGTCATGATAATAAATAGTATTAGAAGTTCTGTAATTAAAATCTCAGTGAAGTAGCAAGTAACAACTCATTACCAGTGTACAATGGGGTAAATTGAACCTTTACCTGAGATTCTAGTGTTTTATTTCTGTTTTTAAAGATAACATTCTTTAGTAAAGGATACAGCCAGTAAGCGATTTTTGTAGATAAAATTCCGATTCCAGCTCCTGCCAAAATATCACTGAACCAATGTTTATCATTGTATATACGTAAAAAACCAGTTGTTGTTGCTATAGAATACCCAGCTATGCTGTACCATAGTGATTCGTGACCGTATTCTTGATGCAGGAATTCTGCTGCCATAAATGAAATCGCTGTATGACCAGAAGGAAAACTGCTTTGAGACCTTCCGCTAGGTCTTCTTATGTTGGTATTGTTCTTGACGATATTCACACTGGAATATAACAATAGAGTAGCGGTTCCCAAAATAATACTTTTATTAAGCATATTGTTTCGCCCTTTTATACCTAAAAGGTCAAGCCCGTAAGTTGCTGCAATAGGAGAGAACATAATATAGTCATCTATCATGGTTTTGGCTCCATTAGGATGTAAACTTTTTCTAATATCTCGGTCCCATTTTCTAACAGGATCA
>Ga0136655_1000515_pt1 | contig 17420 bp, 15 predicted proteins | sample CPBDNA_2_FD_94863 | JGI IMG/M metagenome (GOLD analysis project Ga0136655, IMG submission 94863) | Freshwater to marine salinity gradient microbial communities from Chesapeake Bay, USA - CPBay_Spr_15_0.8_DNA (version 2) | ecosystem: Environmental > Aquatic > Marine > Coastal | place: USA... | reverse complement strand
CGGAGGTCAATCCCATACTTAGTAAGCAGGAGGTATTTGACATTAGAAATGAGATCAACGCCGTGAAAATGGCAGAGCCACTAGAGCATTACATTATTGAATTGGTATTTGCTACTCGGTTCCCGATGCAATACGGCTTGAAGGATGAGGCAAAATATATTCAGTTTGGAGTGTCACCACGTGCAAGTATTAATTTGAATCTAGCTTCAAAAGCAGTAGCATACATGGATGGGAGGGATTATGTATTACCTGAAGACATTAAAGAAATCGCTGAGGATGTAATGAATCATCGAATAATTTTGAATTATGAGGCAGAGGCAGACGGAATTAACACACGAAATCTTATAAAAATCCTTTTGGAAAAAGTACCGATAAATAAGTCCGTAACATTGAAGTAACATTAAAACAAGGTTTAAAGGGCTGCTAATGAAGCAGCCCTTTTTTTATGCCTTTTTTATTAATTCAATATTAAATACTGTTCGGAATATTAAAAAAAGGATAATTCGGATAATTCTTTTGAGGGTAATAATTGATCCAAATTTGTATCATCAAAAAATGCAAAACCACTATTTCAATTAATACAAACAAAATGAAAAAACTTAATTACCTATTACTAATGTTTTCTGCAATTGTGATTGGACTATCAGGTTGTCAGGAAGATGCAAAGCCAGATAATGGTGTTACACTTTCGGGAATTCCAGCTACTGCTACGATTGAAGCAGGTGGAAAATTAGGACCTGTCACTGCTACTGCAACTGCATTAGATGGACTGGTTTCTTTATCGATTACAAAAGACGGTGTTGCTCTAGCAACTGTTCCTTTATCTGGAACGACTGCCTCTGCCCCATTTGAATATACTGCAATTCCTGCAGATGCGGGAAAAAACCTCGTTTTTGAATTTACAGTTACAGATATAGATGGAGACTTTGTGAAAGTGACTCATGTATTAACAGTAGGTGCTGAGGCAACTGTAATCAGAGTAACATCTAATATCACTGCAAATACTACTTGGGCAAAAGGTAAAACTTATATCTTGGGCGGAAGAATCACAGTAACCTCAGGTGCTACTTTGATAATCCAAGATGGCGTAGTTATCAAAGGTGAAGTAGGATCTGGCTCGAATGCAACAGCTTTAATTATCGCCAGAGGCGGTAAAATCACTGCAGAAGGAACAGCAAGCTCTCCGATTATTTTTACTACAATTGCCGACGAAATTACTCCAGGACAGATTGCCTCTCCAAACTTGACTCCAAACCTGAACGGCCTTTGGGGTGGATTAATTGTCTTAGGAAAAGCTCCGATATCAGTCGCAGGAGATGTCGCTGAGAAACAAATTGAAGGTATTCCACCATCCGACACGAATGGATTATATGGCGGTACAGATGCTGCTGATAATTCTGGTACAATTAAATTTGTATCAATCCGTCATGGTGGTGCAAACATCGGAGAAGGTAACGAAATCAATGGACTTACTTTAGGTGGGGTTGGTTCTGGAACTATAATCGAAAATGTCGAAGTAATCGGTAACCAAGATGATGGAATCGAGTGGTTTGGTGGTACTGTAAACGTAAAAAATGCGATTGTTTGGAATGCTGGTGATGACGGAATGGATACGGATCAAGCTTGGTCTGGTACTTTAGATAACTTCATTGTAATCGCTGGAACTGAAACAGATCACGCTTTGGAAATAGATGGTCCTGAAGGCTCTAAACTTGGATCACATACCTTAAAGAATGGCTCAATTAAAGGAAACAATGTAGCAGAATTTGGGGACTTCCGAGATGGCGCTAGAGGTACATTTGAGAACCTTTATTTCTTCGGATTCGCTGATCCATCTACCACAAGTGGGAGAGGGGATCTTTCCCTAAGTGGTGATAAGACGTTGGCTAATTTCGCAGATGGCTCCTTGAAGTTCACTAAACTGGAAGTTACGCCGGCTGCTGGAGTAACTCTAGCTACAATGTTCAGGAATGGTACAGATGCTTCTGCAACGATTGTTGCTGCCGGTGCTAATACTGTAGGAGCGACTAAGGCCGCCTTTGCAACATGGTCATGGGCGGCAGTATCCGGTCAATTAGCAGACTTCAAATAATCTAAAAAATATTGAATCAAAATAGAGGAAGATCTTGCAAGGAGCTTCCTCTACTTTGTTTTTATAATTACAAAGCTGTATGAAAAATAATTCTCACTCAGTGTTCATGAAACGAACATTAACTATTATCCTGATTGTAGTATCTCAACTCATTGCAGGATTTGCCTTTGCCCAAAAAGGAACCATCAGAGGAGCAATTTTTGAGGAAGGTTCTGGAGAGCCGCTCTACGGAGTCTCGATTCTAGTGAAAGAAACTTCAACTGGTGCAATTACTGATTTCGATGGAAAATTTGAAATCCAAGTAGAACCAGGATCTTATACACTTCAGATCTCATACATTTCTTATGCTACAGTCGAACTTATCGGCGTGGAAGTAAAAGCTGGAGGAGTAAATGTAATTAATGACATCCTTATGGCTGAAGAGGCCTCGGAATTGGAGACTGTCACTATTGCTGCATCAGCTATCAGGACTACTGAATCGGCGCTGATGTCTGTTAAAAGAAATGCTGCCAACCTAATGGATGGAATCTCCGCAAGTACATTCCGTCAAATTGGTGATGGAGATGCTGCCTCTGCAGTGAAAAGAGTGACAGGCGTATCCATAGAAGGTGGAAAATACATCTATGTAAGGGGTCTAGGAGACAGATATACGAAAACTGTGATAAATGGAGTAGATGTGCCGGGATTGGATCCTGATCGAAACTCCATTCAGATGGATATCTTTCCAACCAATGTGATTGACAATATTATTGTTTCAAAGTCCTTTACAGCTGATCTTCCAGCTGATTTCACAGGTGGAGTAGTGGATATTGAGACGAAAGATTTTCCTGAAGAAAAGTCTATGCGATTGAGTTTGAGTGGTGGATACAACCCATCGATGCACTTCAACTCAAACTACGTAAAATATGACGGAGGAAAAACAGATTGGCTAGGCTTCGATGATGGCACTAGAGCTAATCCGACTAAAGGAAGTACTTCTATTCCCCAATATGGAGAGGTAGTAGGAAATCCTAACAGCCCTAAAGGATTAGAGTACCAAGAAATAATGGGAAGTTTTAATAAAACACTGGGAGGATATCGAGCGAACAGCTTGATGGATGTGGGTATTAGTTTTTCTCTTGGAAATCAAATAGCCCGTTCCAAAGCTACTTGGGGTTACAATCTCGCCGTGACTTACAAAAATGAAACAGAGTTTTTTCAGGATGCTGAATTTAATCTTTATGGAAAACCAAGAGAAGCAAGCCAAACAGAGCTAGAACCTTTGGAAATTCAAAAAGGAGATTATGGAGTGAATAATGTATTGCTAGGCGGTATAGCTGGTATAGCTTTGAAGACTGAGCGATCTAAATATCGTTTGAATTTCATGAGACTCCAGAATGGAGAGTCAAAAGCTGGTATTTTCGATTTCACTGGATCTAACTTGGGTGCAAATTTCGAAGCAAAACAATACAACATTGAATATAGTGAACGATCTCTGACCAATCTTTTGCTTTCCGGTGAGCATTTTCTTGCAGGTGGCAAATGGAATGTGAATTGGAAATTGTCTCCTACGATCTCTAAAATTAATGATCCGGATATTAGATTCACCCGATTTAGATTACCTACGAATACTGTCTCTACAGAAGTCGGACTTCCTGAGCGGATCTGGAGAACTCTGGATGAGCAAAATGCTGTCGGTAAACTTGATTTGACGAACCAATACAAGGCATTTGGTAGAAATGCTAAGTTCAAATTTGGTGGTACCTATGTTTACAAGACAAGAGATTTTGATATTCAAAACTTCCAGTTTCCCACAGGAGGCACCACATTCACGGGAGATCCAAATACGATTTTAGCTGATCAGAATCTTTTCAGCGCAACAAATCGAAATGGGGTAAGATATACACCAAACTTTATCCCGATTAATCCAAACTCTTTCAATTCTAATGTGAATAACATCGGAGCATATGTGTCAACCGAAATCAATCCTGCGGAAAAATTGAAAGCAGTTGTTGGTGTAAGAATGGAAAACTATGTGCAGAAATATACCGGTACTAATCAAAGCGGTTCGATTGTTTTGAATGACGATACAGTATTAGACCAAACAGACTTCTTCCCCACCGTGAACTTGATTTATGCCTTAAAAGAGAAGCAGAACCTCAGGCTATCTGCCTCTCGGACTATCGCAAGGCCATCATTTAAAGAATTGTCTTTTGCGGAAATTCTCGATCCCATCACTGGTAGAACATTTATTGGAGGTTTATTCCAAGAGGTTACCAACGGTGGAACTGAGGTGATTTGGGACGGTAAATTGACTCCTACCCGGATTAATAATTTTGATATTCGATGGGAAGCTTTCCAAGAGCGAGGTGAAATGTTTTCGGTCAGTGCATTTTATAAGTCGTTCGATAGACCCATTGAGATCGTTCAGTTCCTTTCCGATGCGGGATCTTTCCAGCCCCGAAACGTGGGAAACGGTCAAGTTCTTGGACTGGAGTTTGAATTCCGCAAAAGCTTGAAATTCCTTTCACCTTCTTTAGAAAATTTCAATTGGAATACGAATTTTACCATGACTCAATCCAAGATCGAAATGTCAGAGTCTGAATTCAGATCTAGACAGCTATCAGCGAGAGAAGGCGAAGTGGTGAGCAATACCAGAAATATGGCAGGTCAAGCTCCTTACATCATCAATACTGGCTTAGCTTATCAAAGCTTCATTACAGGATGGGAAGCCGGTATATTCTATAATGTGCAGGGTCCAACATTGAACTTTGTAGGATTTGGCAACCAAACGGACAATTTTACAGTGCCGTTCCATAGCTTAAATTTTAATGTCAATAAAACCTTCGGTGCTGATGAACGCATCCAAGCAGGATTTGGCGTTCAAAATATGCTAAATGACAAAAGGGAACTTGTATTTCAATCCTTTGGTGCAGATGACCAGATTTTTACAAGTCTGGCTCCCGGTGTCAAAATCAATTTTAGAGTCGCATTTTCATTCTAATAATTACCAAAACCACACTGATAAAGGCTCCCGATTGGGAGCCTTTTTTTATGTTAGTCGCTTAATGATGTGTGACTGATCTGGATAATCAAGGATCAACTCATCTCTGGAGAGCAGTTCAAAATCTTTGAAATCAAACCCTGGTGCTACCGCGCAAGAAACTAAGCAGTAGCCAGCTGGATCATCTACCGTGCTTCCAAAAATCGTATTAGCTTTTACTAATCCAAATGGGAGACAGTCACTTCCAGCGATGTGATTACAAAGCTTCAGGGTACTATATCCATCCTCATTTAAGAGATGAACAGTAAGTGAGTTTCCCTCATGAAAGTACCACAGTTCGTCGCTTTTGATTCGATGAAATCTGCTGATGTTTTCTGAGGTTAGTAGGAAAAATATGGAGGTTAAGAGACTCCGATCTCCAGAAGGTGTTTGAGTATTTCCTGCTGATCGATAGGTTTCTTTATAAAAACCTCCTTCAGGATGTGGAGAAAGATTTAAATGCTCCACTAAGAACTTGACTCGTCCGCTTAAATTCACTGCTTAATTGGAATACGTGTCTACGAGAATGGTTACGATCCGTTCGGCCGTTTTTCCATCCCACATTGGGATTCCTTGGTATTGCTTCCAATTACCTGTCATTATTTTTTCCAAGTAAGGCTTCAGCTTTTTTGGATCTGTACCTACCAATTCGTTGGTGCCGAGATGAATGGTTTCTGCACGCTCTGTATTATCCCGAAGCGTAATGCAAGGAATATTCATCACAGAAGCCTCTTCGGTGATACCACCTGAATCAGTAATTACACCTTTAGCATTTTTCACTAAATAGTTGAATTCCAGATATCCCAATGGTTCACACATCAAGAGATTTGGAGCATCTATTCCAAGACTTTCCAGGTTCTTGGCTGTTCTCGGATGAACAGGGAAAATAATAGGAAGTCCCTTTGTTCCTTCAAGGATTGCATCAATCATAGCTTTGAGCTTGTGTTCTTGATCTACATTGGCAGGCCTGTGCATTGTCATTACAAAATAATTCCCAGTTTCGAGCCCCTCAAAAATGGCGCCTTCAGGTTTTTGGAATCGATTCATCTGCGCCATTAAGGTATCGATCATGGTATTACCTACGAAATGTATTTTGTCTTCAGAAAATCCGCTTTTCCGCAAGTTTTCATTGGCGATCTCAGAAGTTGTAAAGAAATGATTAGTAATGCTGTCAGTTACCATTCGATTGATCTCCTCTGGCATGGTTAGATCTCCTGACCGAATACCTCCTTCGACATGTGCTACATCGATTTGAAGTTTTTTAGCTGCAATAGAGCAAGCAAGCGTACTGGTAACATCTCCTACGACGATCACAATGTCTGGGCGATTCTCAATAAGTTCTTTTTCAAATGCAACCATGATAGCGGCAGTTTGCTCAGCCTGAGTGCCACCTCCACCGCCAAGATTTGCATCTGGCTCTGGTATATTTAGCTGTTCAAAAAAGTCTCCAGACATTTTTTTATCGTAATGCTGACCGGTATGGACAAGCCTAAACTGAAGATTTCCTCCCTCCTTTTGTTTCTTTTGAATCGCATGAATGATTGGTGCGATTTTCATAAAATTCGGTCGAGCGCCGGCAACAATGGTAAAATTTGGCATGTTAGCAATCAATTTTTTTTAAAAATAGTAATATTTACTCGGTTTGTAATTCAATTAGAAGGCCTGATTCTACTAATCTATGGATGGTTTTTCGTTTCTTTGTTTTTAAATTTTTGACGTATAATGAATTTTAAAAGTTGGTCGAGGTTCAGCGTATTCTTCTCTCTGCTCTGCCTTTTGTTAGGCTTAGGGTCTTGTGTAGATACTTTGGAGTCTAGCGAATTGGTCTATTCAAATGATTTCTCTAAACTAGATTTGAAAAACTTTGAAAATGGAAAGTTATTCATATTCCAGGAAGACACAATCGCAGGGTTCTACCATAATGAGGAAGTGGCGGTCACGCTAGAGGAATTGCCACCACATAATCTTTTAAAAATCACACTCGATATCTTGATTCATGATAGCTGGGATGGAAACCCCAATGACAGTATTGGTGGGCCAGATTTCTGGTTTTTTGGAGTAGATAATAAAGAAATTTTTAGAACAACTTTCTCTAATTCACCCTGTGTATCTACCTATTGTTTATATCAATCTTACCCAAATGCTTATTTTAGACAAAACGCTCCTAAAAGTGGGGCTACACGGATCAATCAGCCTGGATTATGTCTTTTTGGAGCCTTTCCTAATTATACCACACGCTATAGCATTTCTAGAATAGTGGAACATCAGAACTCGAAAGTGAGAATATATATGAATACTGAGTTGGTTTCAACTAATTCTCCGTTCCCCGTTTGTGACGAATCGTGGTCATTAGCGGGTGTCACAGTTGAGGCGCTAACTTTGAATTAATGATGAGCGCAAGAATTATAAAAGGATTTTTCGCTTTACTTTTCTTTTTGGGAGTACTCTCCGCTACGTTAGCACAGACCATTTCGATTGGCACTCCTGTCTTGGATGATTACCTCAGAAGGGCGCAGTTACTCGGGAAAGTTGACTCCATGTCATCTTTTATGATACGACCTTTGTATCCCACAGAAGCTTTTGGGGTCAAGGAAGGATTTGATTTGGATAGTACGGTTGTAGATTTCGACACTTCCGTTTTTCACCGGAGGTTCGGTCCTGAAGGAGCTGGGAAATTATTGATTTTACCGGCGACTTATCGTTTGCAATACAATTCTAACTATGCTTTTGGAGTTAATGATGGTGCTTTTATTCCTAATCGCGGCTTCCAAAATATTATTAGTGGGGGAGCTTATGCAGAATATAGGGGGTTTAGTCTTCAGCTTCAGCCTGAGGTTTTGATGGCCCAGAATAAAGACTATTTAGGCTTTCCTATCGAGCATCAGGCGACGATCCTTTTTTATTATGAATACATGAACCGAATCGATACACCTGAGCGATTTGGTACTAAAGCGTATAATAAATTTTATTTGGGGCAATCTAGCCTTCGATACAATTTCAAAGAATATTCCTTAGGGGTTTCTACTGAAAACCTCTGGTGGGGCCCTGGAAGAAGAAACTCTTTACTCTTAGGAAATAATGCGCCGGGATTCTTACATTTCACTGCTAATACAAGGAAGCCAGTTGACACCAAAATTGGATCCTTTGAAGGACAATTGATTGCTGGATTTCTTAAATCCACCGAGTTTTTGCCGCCTTGGCCAGATTATAACATACAACAAAATCCAGTTTATATCCCAAAGCGGGAAAACGGAAATCGATTTTTATCAGGTATTGTTTTCACTTATCAACCCAAATGGGTCCCCGGTCTTTTTCTGGGGTATGGCTCTACTAATCAACTCTATAGATCAGATATCACAGACTTCAGTGATGTGTTGCCCATATTTAATGGTCGAAAAGGATCCGGAAATGTTTATGATCCGATTCGCGACAAAAGGCAACAGTTTAGTGCTGGGTTTTTTAGATGGCTAAGTGCAGAAGGCCATTTCGAATTCTATGGGGAATATGGTACCCGTGGAAATAGTCGACAGATGAGTGATTTTATGATTACCCCCGAATCTGGGAGAGGGTTTACTTTTGGATTTTCCCATTTGATGAATCTTAATAAGCCAGGGCACTATTTCCAAATCAGTTCGGAAATGACCCAAACGGGTCAGACGATTAGAAACGATATTAGGGAATTACAAACCTGGTACATTCATGATCATGTTAGGCATGGGTATACACACAACGGCCAAGTTCTTGGAGTTGGGAATGGGCCTGCGAGCAATCAGATTTTTGTTGAATTTGCTTGGGTGCACAAGATGAATCGAATAGGATTTCAGATGGAACGAATTTCTTATAATCAAGATTTTTACTATTATCGCTACGAAGCCTCAAAGGACTTTAGAAATAAATATGTCGATCTAGTTCCTTCCTTAGTTGGAGATTGGCAGTTCGGAAATATCTTAGTCAATGCTCGTTTTCAATATGTGAATACGCTGAATTACAAGTGGTTTTTAGAGAATCAGCCTGACCAATATTTTGTGCCCGGGTATGATCGAAAGAACTTTGTAGGGCAGTTAGGTATTACTTATTTATTCAAATAAATCACTTCGAATCTATGTTAGTAGAAAAAGATAAGGTTATAGGTATTTCCTATGAATTGAAAGCCGATAACGGCGATACGGGAATGCAACCTTGGGAAAATGTTCCTGAAAATGCCCCCTTCCTGTTTTTAGTAGGATCAGACTCTGTGTTCCCGAAGTTTGAGGAAGCACTTTTAGGTAAGGCTGTAGGCGATGATTTTTCAGTCTTTATAGACTTCGATAATGCCTACGGAGATTATTTCGATGAGCGCAAGACTATTATTCCTAAATCCAATTTTAAACAGGAGGGAAAGAAAAACCAAGAGATGCTAAGAGTGGGAAAAGTGATTCCTATGCAAGATGATAAAGGGAATCAAATCAAAGGGGAGATAATCAGAATTGATTATTTGGGCGTTCATATGGACTTCAATCCGCCCTTGGCTGGATATGATTTGTTTTTTGAAGGAAAAATTATTTCCATTCGAGATGCCGAGCCTGAGGAGATTTCCCATGGACATGTGCACGGACCGGGAGGGCATCATCATTAATTTTCATTCCGGAGAATATGGGGCATTTGATGTATTAACAGATTAGATCCTGAACTCCAATTTTGGATATGAATTTCTTCGGGTTAAAAGTGGATTCAAAATCTATAAAAGCATAGCTCAAAGAAATATTCTTAGCAGCCTCTTTTGAAGTAGGAATGCTTTAATAGATCGTAAAAAAATATTTTTTTGAGGATTTCCTTCCTAGCCGGGGTGGTAGAGTTAGAAGATTTAAGGCTCTCGGAGACGGGAGCCATTTCTATTTAATATCTCGACCAGTGGTTTTATAGGCCTGCTCGATCGCTAAATCTTTCAAATCCTTAATTCTATCAGATGGATAAAGTACCAAAGCTTTTGTCAACTGATTGGAGGCAGCAGTAAACATTTGTTGGTTGAAATGTGCGATTGCATCGTTGTAATATTGCAAGCCTGCTAGCTCATGGAGAGAAACCTTTCTAAAAATTGAGTTGTCATTGAGCGCTTGAGTCGGATCTCCCAATCGCTGATTGAGTGGATAAAGCTGCGAATTCCTAGCCGGCTTGTAGGCCGCCAAATATGCTTCCACTTCAGATGGCGAACTGATCATTCCTCCAATAGGAAGTGTACTTTCAAATATGATATCCTGCTCATCATAATCAACCACGATGAAAACATGATAATCAGTCTCTATGATTTTATAATTAAAAGAATATCTATCTAGCAATAACCCTAAAGCCGCTGAGCCACTTACACAATCAAATTTCCCATTTTGGAGCATCGCATTGAAGGTAGAATGCTGCTCATATTTCTTGAAAAGTTTTCGATGAGGTTTCTCAAAAATTGATCTTAATAGGGCTGTGCTTTTTCCTTTTTTAGCATATTTCTTATCCAAATCGATTAAAAGATCTTCCCATTTTTGATCCTTTAATTCTGGATTAACAGCTACAGACCTAAATAATTTGTAAGGGGACTGTTGACCTTGTTTCCAATAATTTAGTTCGATTTCAGATTCAAATTTTAATTCATCAGATACCATAACCTCTTCTTGCCCTAGGACCGCGATGGTCTGTGCTAAGATAAAGAGGACGATGAGTAATGATTTTTTCATGGATAACTATCCCAATGTTAAGTAATTAATTTGAAGTTAACAATTTGATAACATTGAAGCAAGTATCTATCCAAATATTAACATTGAGTTAATTCTAGCTATTCGTGATGGTATGGTTCATTTCGGAGGATGGTGAATGCTCGGTAGAGTTGTTCGATGAAAAATGGTCGAATCATCTGGTGCGAAAAAGTCATTTTTGAGATAGAGATTTTAGCATTTGCCCGTTGGTAAACTGCCTCTGAGAAGCCATAGGGGCCCCCAATGACAAAAACTAACTGCTTCAATCCAGAATTCATTTTTTTCTGGACTAATTCAGAAAACTCCATTGACCCGAAGCTCTTTCCTCGCTCATCTAAAAGAATCAATTCGTCAGAAGATTGTATTTTTTTTAAAATTAAATCTCCTTCTTTCTCTTTTTGGATCAGTTCTGAGAGCGATTTGGTGTTTTTTAAGTCTGGAATGACTTCGAGCTCAAACCGTATGTAATGTGTTAGTCGGCCTGTATATTCTTCGACAAGTTGTTGAATAGCTGGGTGGTCTGTTTTCCCGACGGTGAGTAGTTTGATTTGCATAATTATAGTTTCTCGATGAATTCGGTTTTCATTTAGCTAATGTGTTTTCCGTTTAGCGGGATAATTGACCGCTGTACACATATATAGGTACTTTCGTAAGGCTTAGCAATTGATCGAAAAACAAATCTTTAAAACAGCATGTTTATTCGCTACTAACCAAAATAATTAACTAACATGAAAAAATTCACAAGTTTAATGATGATTGCATTGGTATTCATTGCATCATCTTTTGCCCCAAAAACCGCTTCAGTTCACGAAGTTGAAGCTGACATTGTAGACCTTGCAGTAGCTACAGATTTTCTTTCTACACTAGTTGCAGCAGTTAAAGCTGGTGATTTGGTGGATGTATTGAAAGGGGATGGCCCTTTTACTGTTTTTGCTCCAACAAATGAGGCTTTTGCAAAACTTCCTGCAGGAACAGTTGAAAACCTTTTGAAGCCAGAGAATAAGGCACAATTGGTAGCAGTATTGACTTACCATGTGGTACCTGGAAAAATCCTTTCGACGGATTTGAAAAATGGACAAAAAGCAAAAACAGTCCAAGGCAGTGAAATTACTGTAACAATGAAGGATGGTAATGTAATGATTAATAATGCGACTGTAACTGCTGCAGATATTATGGCAGACAATGGAGTTGTGCACGTGATCGATACTGTGATCCTTCCTCCAATGTAATCTGGATAGATCAAAAATTTAAGAGGCTGCAGATCTTTCGATTTGCAGCCTCTTTTTTTATTTAATAAATTCTTTCCGTTTGAGAATAGTCTCCATGAATTTCCGCTCATTCTCGGAGTTGAAGATTCTAAATGGGAGGTGAATAAATTGAGCTTTAGATAAATAAAGCACATAGGCATCTTTGGTTACCTCAGCCTTTTTAATCATATTCCATTGTATTGGCATGCCTTGCTTGGTATTGATCTTCATCAAAATCTGACGGCTATCGATCTCATAAGCCATTTTTTCAAAAATCACTTTATTCTGCTCCATCTGGGTGACTCCAGTAAATTGGATAGCCCAAAATAAAACATATAAACCGTATGCGATCAAAGCTCCTATAAACCACCAAATGGAAGGAATCCAAAAGTATCCTAAGCAAATCGCAAGTGCAATTGGGATTACCCACCATTGCTCCTTGATGATGCTAATCAATCCCATTTTGATATAGGTGCCGGACTCCAACTTATATTTTTTAGTCTTTACTATCATTACTTCTATTTTTTTCAGTGGGCAAATATCCACCTATCCAAGGGATTTAGCAAGTCAAGGGGAATCATAATAGTTACAGAAAAAGTAAAACAATTTCGTTAATCCATTGATTTAAAAGGAGTATTCTAGTATATTCTCTAAAATTTTTAGAATGAGCAGTTTGGTAATAGACTTAATTCTTTGTGGCGTTGCTTATGACATCCTCATCTATTTTGTGGCGACCATGACAAAGAATTCGATTCGGAGGGGAAATGATCGAAATGATGATGGAGATGGAGGGGTAGATATTAATATTCCTCCTAAAATTGATCTGCCTCCTGGAGTAATTTGGCCTTCGGATGCTCCTGTCAAGCGGAAATCTCCTGAACCTGTTGATTGTTAACTGCATTTACTACAGGTTCCTTGAATCAGTAAATTCATTTCTTGCTTTTTGAATCCTTTCGGTAGGCTGATTTTAGGAAGGGCGATAGCATCTAAGCAAGTTGTTTCCCCACACTTTTCGCATTTGAAATGCACGTGTTCGTGATTATGATCAGCTTCTTCATGGGAGCATAGCGCGTATTTAGTAGCTCCACTATCGTCGAGTACTTTATGTACTAAATCCTGATCGAGAAAAGTTTTGAGCGTACGGTAGATGGTTACTCGATCAAATTGACTGTTTAGGCTTTCCTCCAAATCGCTGTGCGCCAAGGCTACTTGCTTGCTTAGAAATTCACGAATGATCTCTAATCGACAATCGGTGATCCGAAGTTTGTGATGTTTGAGTATAGAAAGGGCGCTATTCATTGTCGAAGTTTAATATAAAATAATGAAAAATGATTGCCACAAAAAAGGGGTGCCTAAAAGACACCCCTAAATTTTTCAAATTCATCCAATTATTTAGGATCTAAAATAGAATTAACCCGCTCCAAAGCATCTTGCAGGTGAAGCTTCGACATACGGTCAGAAGTTCTAGGAATCGCTGATCTGATTGAAGCCTGAAGTGTTTTCAATTCACCTCTTGCCATTGGTCTAATGTCAGACTGAGAAGCGTTGATTTGAGGACCTACAAATCTTCTGAATGAAGCAGATACGTTCGGCTCTTCTCCGGTCAACATAAGGTCGAGACGCTCAATATGAGCTCTTTGAAGCGATCTGCGGTGTACATCGATGGTCTTGCCTGCTCCTAGTTCTGTCCAGATTCCTTTTCTCAAATCATCGAAAAGCTCTGTCATTTTGTAAGCATCGTTGCCGTTTAGAGCTTCATTTTCAATCATTCTTCCTAATCTGCCCCATTCCAAGATTCCGTTAAGGGTACTTACCTGCACTCCTCTAATTCGCTCCAACGAGCCGAAATCTCCAATTCGTGAAAGAATCGCTTCATCCATCATCCATTCAGGAGTAGCGAAGAGATTCTTATTCAAGAAATCTACGGCTGATTTTTGAGTTTCTTTTGAAGTGTGAATGTATACTGGAATGTCTTGTCCAGAAGCACGATAGACTTCAGCCACACCTCCTACGTTAGTTCTGACATGGCCCATATATCGGTTGAATTGAGTAATTACCTGTCCGTACATTTCTTCCAAATCAGAGAAGTTTTTATATGGCTTATCTGACTCTTTGGTCCACTCCATCAAATTTGGCATGATTCGCTTTAGATTTTTGATGCCATAATCAGAGGCAAGCATAGCATTGTCACCCAAATCTTCACTTTGAGCAGTAGGGTCGTAGCTATTTCCTTGACGGCCGTATCGGTATACAGGGTTTCCTTGCTTTTCTAAGATCCACTTGTCCAAAACAGCCCGTTCAGCTTCTGGAGTTGTCGCTTCTGGAATTGGTCTATAGCCCCACATCACTGCATACTTATCATAAGGACCGACATTTGGCATTAGGCTCACACCTTTGTCTTCTGGCTGTGCGACGTAATTGAATCTAGCATAGTCCATAATGGAAGGTGCTGTTCCCATTTCTTTGGTAAACGCGGCATCACGAAGTTTCTCCACCGGATAAGCTTGGGATGAGGCAAAATTATGAGGAAGGCCGAGTGTATGACCCACTTCATGTGAGGATACAAATCTGATCAAACCACCCATTACTTCATCATCAAAATTAACTCCTCTTGCATCTGGGTTAATCGCCGCAGTTTGGATAAAGTACCAGTTTCTCAGAAGGTTCATTACATTATGATACCATCCAATATCAGTTTCCAAAATCTCTCCTGATCTCGGATCAGAAACGTGTGGTCCGTAAGCATTCTGAATATCAGAAGCGAAATATCTGATCACTGAATAACGAGCATCTTCTGGGCTCCATGTAGGATCTTCTTCTTTCGTTGGAGCTTCTTTTGCGATGATTGCATTCTTAAAGCCAGCAGCTTCAAAGGCTACTTGCCAATCTTTTACACCTGCAATTAAATGAGGAATCCATTGTTTTGGTGTAGCAGGGTCGATGTAATACACGATCTGCTTCTTTGGTTCTACCAATTCTCCTCGCTTGAACTTCTCCATGTCCTCATCCTTCACTTCAAGTCTCCATCTGTCTAGATAAGTTCTTGAAGCTGCTTTCTGCTGATCAGATCCATAATCAACAACTGATCTGCTGAACCAACCCACTCGCTGATCGGCAAGACGCTGCTTCATAGGCTCTTTTGGAAGTAGTAGCATAGAAGAGTTCATCTCCAAAGTGATCAAACCAGTTGAGCTATTCGAAGGTGGTTCAGTAGCAGAATAGGTCATTACATACCTAGCTTCGATATTGGTTGGGTACGTATTTATATGAGAAATGTATGATCGATCATTATCCAATCGGGTCACTTTATACTGAGTTCGGCGATTCCTGGGAAGGCCTATTGCTTGTACGTCTTTGCTGAACAAGTCCGTAGCTTCAATAACAATTCCTGTAGAGTCAGTACCATTTGACTTAATATCAAATTTTTGGAGAATCGGCTCAAGATTTGAATTTTTAACTGCAATTGCTATTGGCAAAGAGTCTGCTGCATAATTGTCAACTGAGACTACTTTCAAAAGAATGTCATCGTTGTTTTTCTCCCAGCGAAGCATCATTGTATTAGTCCGCTCTCCACCATAACCCAATCCATCTGCAGTCTTAGCAATGGTTGTTACCATTAGCATATCTCTTCCCAGCAGGGAATCAGGAATTTCATAATAGAATTTGCCTTCGATTTCATGAACTTTAAACAAGCCATCTTTAGATTTGGCGTTTTTAGTGATGACTTCTTTGTAAGGCTTAGGACCTGTAGTCTTAGCAGGAGGTTTTACTGGTGCAACAGCTGCTGGAGCATTTTTAGAATCTTTTTTATTCTTTTTTTGTGCAAAAGCACCTTCGGAATAAAGTAAGATTCCCAACATCCCGAGAACTAAAGCACTTCTCTTAATTAATTTGGGTATGGATTTTCTCATGAATACTTTATTTATTGTTTGATAATTAAACAGCTAATTTCAATAAAGGGTAATTATTGAACCTTCATTTTTTATAAGCGGTTTATTCTTCAAATTAAAGGCAACACTGTGTTAAAGAGTTTTGAAAATGTAGTTATTGGGGGAGGATTGGCTGGGTTGATAGCTACAAATTTGCTTGCGAAAGAGGGGAAACAGGTTTTATTGATTGAAAAAAAAACGTATCCTTTTCACCGTGTATGTGGCGAATATATTTCGAATGAAGTTAAAGGGTTTTTAAAAAGAGAAGGCTTGTTCCCTGAGGCGCATGAATTACCCCAGATTGATCGATTCACTTTTTCAGATACAAAAGGAAGCCAAACCACCGTCCCCTTGGATCTAGGAGGCTTTGGTCTTAGTCGCTATGTTTTTGACGATTTTTTAGTGCACAAAGGGGTTGAAAAAGGGGCTGAAATCTATACAGGAATTCAAGTGGAGCAAATCGAATTTCAGAATGATCAGTTTATTCTCCAGCTTTCTGATGGGAGCGAATTGCAAGCAAAAAATGTCATAGGGGCATTTGGGAAGCGCTCCAAGCTCGATAAAGTTCTTGCCAGAGATTTTATCCAAAAAAGAAGTCCATATATCGGTGTCAAATACCATATCAAGGCAGCTATTGATCGAAAAGCAGTAGCCCTTCACAATTTTTCAGGAGGGTATTGTGGTATCAATGCTATCGAAGATGGGAAAGCAAACCTCTGCTACCTGGGCAGTAGAGATCAATTGCGAACCTATGGATCGATCCCGGAGATGGAGGAGGCTATTCTATGGAAAAATCCGCATTTGAAGGAGTTATTTACCTCTAGCGAGTTTCTTTTTGAGAAACCTGAGGTCATCAATGAGATTAATTTTGAAGCTAAGAAGCCAGTAGAAAATCATATTCTGATGGCGGGAGATTCCGCAGGACTGATTACTCCACTTTGTGGAAATGGAATGGCTATGGCTATTCAGGCAGGTAAATTGGCGGCGGAGGCAATTTTAACGAATAAAACAAGACCAGAAATAGAGCAAAGCTATGAGAAGAATTGGCGGCGCATCTTTGAAACTCGGTTAAAGGTAGGTAGGACCGTTCAACTACTATTTGGCTCAGATTTTTCCTCCATCTTTGCCAGAAATTTGATTCAGCATGTCCCATTTGTGACTCGGAAAATAATCAAGAACACCCACGGGCAGCCTTTTTAATAGCCAAACACTTGCATGATTTGAGTATTTTCTAAGAAATAATAGATGAAAAATGCATTAAGGCATATTGCAGAAATCGTATTCATTCCCATCGCCCATGAGTAGTTTGCATACTTAACAGGATTGGTTCGGATAAAACTAAACCAAATCAAAAAGAAAAGTAAAATCGGTGCCATCGCAGCTAAATATACCCAGCAAAGAGCTTCTTGGTTT
>Ga0136655_1000509_pt1 | contig 17536 bp, 16 predicted proteins | sample CPBDNA_2_FD_94863 | JGI IMG/M metagenome (GOLD analysis project Ga0136655, IMG submission 94863) | Freshwater to marine salinity gradient microbial communities from Chesapeake Bay, USA - CPBay_Spr_15_0.8_DNA (version 2) | ecosystem: Environmental > Aquatic > Marine > Coastal | place: USA... | reverse complement strand
TTAGAAAAACGTCAACAGTCTGAAGCCAGAATTGATCGTATAGGTCAAACAAGAAAAATGACTTATATTGATATAATGACTTCAGATACTATTGACGAACGTATTGTTAAAGCTCTTCGTAACAAAGTCGACATCGCAAATACAATTATGGATGAAGACTTTAGAGAATGGATTTAATCAATATCAAAAGTTTTTTCTTTACTTGGTCTATTGTTTTCTAAATGAATAGATAACATACCATTTTCAAGTTTTACTTTTTTAACTTCAACTGTATCTGCTAGTTGAAATTGTTTTCTAAACCATCTTTTAGAAACACCTTTAGAAATATATTCTTCTTTTTCATTATTTTCTTTAATGTGTTCAGAAGCTTCGATAGTTAATATTTCATCTGTTTGATGAATATCAATATCTTCTTTAGCAAAACCTGCTAAAGCTATTTCTATAATGTATTTATTTTCAGATTCCTTTTTAATATTATAAAAAGGATAACTTGGTTTAGATGTTAACCAATTGTCTCGTCCATCGAAAAATGGATCAAAACCGATTGATGTATTTAGGAAAGTATTTAGTAGATTTGTCATAATAACCTCCGTGTTAGACAGTTAGTTTATGGGTCCTTCCTAAAGCAACCCACCGTTAATATAGTAATAATTTAAATTAATTCAAGAATAAATTAAATAATCCCGTTAGTGTCAGGATTGTTGTAAATGCGCCGCCGATAATCCAATATAAAAGACGATCTGTTTTCTTTTCAATGTCTTCTATTTTAGAATTTACTTTTTCAATATCTCTATGTAAATGATTGATGTCTTTTTTCACGCCTTCTATGTGTCCATATAATGCCATTAAATGTTCCCCTGTATCTTCTGGATGTTTGCCGTTAGCCATTAGAATTCAACCCCCGCTGAATAAAAAACCCAATAGTTTGATACTATCTGACCGCCCAAATAAATCATTATACTAAACCTCTTGATCTTAATCTAATTTGTTTTTCTTCTTCTGATAATAACGCATTTTCTGTTGCAGTCAAACCTTGATTCATGACCCCTGAAGCCGGAAGCGCTGCAGTCTGTACCACTTGTTGATTAGGCATTGGTGTAGGTGGTAATGGTTTTTGTGGAGCTTTACTAAATAAATCTTGTCCAGGTAATGCAAATCTTTTTGGTATAGATTTAATAGTATCAACTGCTTTTTCTAATGCTCTACCAACAAATCCTCTTTCAGGAATCGGATTACCATTTTCATCATATTCAAGTGTTCCATTTTCTTTTAATTTATATGATTCTCTTTCAGGATAATAACCACCTTCAGTCTGTTTTGTTTCTGGATTGTATATTTCCTTAAAGAATTTTTTACCATCATATTTATCTATTACGCTATCTAATTTTGTTTCTGGAAATAAAAAATTACTATTTGTGAAGTAATTATACGTAGGAGAGTCTTCTGAATATTTACTCATTGCTGCCTTTACTTCTTCTATTTTTCTTTCAAATCTAGGTAATGAATAATTAACAGGAGTAAATTCTCCATCCATTAAGTTACTAACTAATTTTTTATTTAAACCAGTTGATTCTAAAATTTCTTCAATTTTATTTTTACTTAAATCTAATAATTGTAAATCTTTTATTGTAATATACATATCTTTTTGAAGTCTAAATGCTTCATCTTGCATCTGTTCAAAAGTATTAACTATATCAGTAGGTGTTTTGTTAACAAAATTTTTAGAAGTATAAAAATTTTCTTTTTCATCAACTGCTCTAAGTAATCTATTTAAAGTAGAAGCAGCATAAGTTAAATCTTTTTTAGCATCAATATTAATAATTCTAACTCCAGCAAATAATGCCAACAATTCATCTCTTAAATTTATAGGTTTACCTCCTCCAGCTAAATCTTTTTCTAGTGCATTTTTAATTTTAGAACCACTAACAAAAGCACCTGGTTGAATACCATCTAAAACATGTTTGAATGATTTATAAAATTTAGCAGTTAAATCATCTGATTCTGTATAAATAGAACCACCTTCTTTTTTCTTACCTGCTCTAGTGGTTACATCTATAAATCTATCATAACCTAGAGGCTCTGATACAAATGGTGATAGAAACGTAAACACGGGTCCACCTTCAGAAAACATCATATCCATTACAAATGCTTCTGTTTCTTGTGGATTTAAATCTTGTTGCTCTGCTTTTGCCATTGCAGCAGAAAAAGGAGCCCATAAACTATCGTACGGACTAAAGTAAGAAAAATTTATAGCTTTACTTTCACCATTTTTCCATTCTTTAATTGCAAGTAAGTTAGAGTTTTTGTTCCATGGAGCTGCACCTGATCTTTTATATGCATCCCATTGTGCACTTGTTGTATTAGTTAATACTTGTGTTAATTCTGTTATTCCTTTTCCTAATCCATAACTTGTCATAATGGCACCTATCATTCTTCTAATTCCCATTTGTCTTATAGCGGGATTAGAATGAGACATTTCTCTTAGACCAATAAATAAAGTATTAGCACCTGTTCTTAATATTTCTGCAGGGAAAGATACAAAGTTTCCTATTGGTGTAACTCTAAGAGCCTGTATAATTGGAGGTACTTTACTATACGTTGGATAAGTATTTCTTAATAAATAAGCAGATGCTTCATCTAAAGCATCATCAAATGTTTTTTTAGTTCCGGTTAATGAATTATTTAAATTAAATTTAGTTCCTGTCATATGTTTCCACCATTCAGCAACTTCGTCTATATTTTTAAAAGCCATTGACAATTGTGATTTACCATATTCATAACCATAATGTTTCCATAAGTTATCACCACCTGAATATAGTTTTGTAACTTTATCTGTTGGAGCCATTTTAAATAATTTATCCATTAATTTATCTGTCGTATTTATTTGATTTTTTTTAATTCCATCCATAATTGCTTTTAACTCAGATGCTACAACGTTTTCATCCCATACACCAAGTCGAACTAATTTTTCCACATATTCATTAAATTCAGTTTCATCTATATTTCTTTTTCCAGCTTTGAAAATATCATCTAATGTAATTTTCATTGCATTTGTTACACTAGCGTTGTGTCCAATATGTCCTTGCATTAAAGCAAAAAACGCAGCTGAAGTTACGTTTCTAACTTGAGTTTGAGGTGAGTAAAGAGTTTTACCCATTTGAACAAGTGATTTTCCACCTATGACAGCTCTCCAAATTGAATTTAACATAAGTTTATTGAAACCTTGAGCTTCACCACTAAAAGCTTGCACATATTCTGGAAGAGCAAATTTACCTTTTAAACTTGATTCCATATCACCTAATCTTGAAACTTTTGTAATCTCTTGTGCAGCAGATTTACCTGCAGCAAGTGCATCATCATATGAATTAAATATCCATCCATTTTTTAAACCAGATGCAGCTATTTTATCTGCAGCTCTTTTATTTGCCATAGTTGCTATCATTTCACCAGTTGTATTCATTATGGATGCTTTTAAATTTTTTTCTTTACCAAGAAGTTTTTGAACTACTTGTGGTAATTCTTCTCCTGTTTGTAAAAATTTATATTTATCACTTCTTAATAGTTTAGTCCCAATTTCCCTTAACGCTTTAAGAGGAACCATACCTTCTGTTCTCCCAATTCTCAAAATTTCATTGACGCTACTTTCAGCCAATAATTGATATGCTTCTTCTGGTTTTAAATTCGGATGAGCTAATCTCGCTGAATCTTTTAAAGCAGGTGATTTCATTATAATTTTACTTAAAAGATATTCTTTAGCATCATCAAAAACTTGTTTAGGGGGCACCCAGTTTTCGTTTCTAAATGTCTCAAAAGATCTAACTAAATATTTTTTAATATCTTTTACATCTGTATTAACTAATTGTTTTGCAAGTTCACTTGATTTTTCACCTTTAGGTAGTGATTTAATTAATTCAGTTCTTTGTTTTATTAATTGATTTTTTAAATCTTTTGCATATGATTGAAGCTCATCGGGTATAGCAGACAATTTTTTTTGATCTACTAAAAATTCTTCTATTAAATCTAAATAATATTTTTGCAAAGGTTTAGATGTAGTTGCTGTGTTGTATTGATCTTCAAAACCTTTTGCTAATCTATATGCTGTATTTTCTATTCCTTCATAAATTTTATCAAATCTTTTTGCTCTACTTTTAATATATAAATTAGCTGTCTCTGAAATACCTTCAATATCTTTTGGCATTTTTCCATAAGATCTAAATCCAGATAAAAAATTATCAAATTTTTTAAGAGATCTCTCTTTTATATCTGAACTTGTTACATCACCTAATCTCCATTGTTTAAATGGAGGTAATTGATATATACCTCTTCTAGCAATTGCTGAAACAATAAGTGGATTAATAACTTTTGTTAAAGCAAGTTCTCCTCCTTTTTCAAGTACTTTAGCTGTTCCTTTAACAGCAGGTGCAATAGCAGGTCTTGATAATAAATAAGACACGGGTCTGACAACAGTGTTGTCAATTCCTTTAGCTCCTAATTTAGCACTTGTTTTTAAAACAGGTCCAAGAGAATATTTATATCCCAATTGAGTTGCTTTACCTATTAAAGGAAAACCACCTCCAACAATTGTTCCTTCAAAACCATATTTAATTTTATTTCTTAATTCTGCTCCAGCTCTTTCCCTACCAGTTAAACCTTCAGTTTTTTCTGGTTCAAAAAATAAAGAAGGTCTATTGGGTTCAGATGCCAGAAAATCTGTAGCTCCAACAATAGTTGCACCTTCAACTGATCTTGTTGCTACGGTAGCTACTTTTTTTAATTTACCTCCAGTAACTGCATTAGCAGCCTTTCTCATTTTTATAACGGGTTTCAATCTACCTACAATTTTTGTAATTAGTGTCCCTGGAATACCATACTGACTTAATACTTCTGTAGCCTTACCTCTTATTGTAGAAGTATCACCCGGATCTTCTATTTCAGCTATTTCATCTAGTTTTGATAGTAAATCTGTATTAGCAGCTAAATCAGTTCCTGCTAATAATAATGAAGCTGTACTATGTTGAAGGTTATATAAACCTTTATCTAAACCTTTTACAATTTCATCTAATCCAGATATATAATCTTTTTCAGGTAATTGTTTCTGTGCTTTTCTAACTAATGATAAAGGATCTTCTTGTCCTGATAAAGCAGCTGCTATTCTTTGATTGGTACCTCCACCCATTCTAAAGTATAAACTTAATATACTTGTAGGCTCTGGAGCTGCAAAAGTTTTAACAGGTTTTTTAGGTTCTGTTCCTTCTTCAATAGCTTTTAAGATAAATTTTTTAGAGTCCTCTACATCTCTAATGTCTCCAGGAAGAGTTTGTAATTCTATTTCTTGTTCTTTATCTTTTAAAAAACGTTCGTAAGCTGTGGCCATTTTAAGCCTCCGCCGGTAATACTAAATTTACGTTATATTTTTTATTAAAATTATTTACATCTTGCTGTGTTGAAATACTAGCAAAATCATTTAGCGCTTCTGCGCTGTTAGACATAAGAGTTACAATATCATTTGTAATTTCTTGAGGTAATCTTGCTCTTAATTGATCAAAACTAATTGGGTTATCACTTTGAGACATGTTTTGTCCTCCACCTTGTACTTCAGTAGCTGGTGGTGTTCCATCTTGAAATCCAATTCTTCCACCATCTTTTACTTGGTCTCTACTACCCACACCTGTTATTAATTCAGTGTTTATAAATTCACGTAAATCTTCAATTGCATCAATTAATAGTTGTCTATCATCTTCACTTTTATATTTACCGGTTCCAGATTTTCTATCTTCATTTAATAAACTTGTCATAGTATTCTGTAGATACTTTTGACCTGGCTTAGAATTAAAAAAAGCATTAACTAATGCTTCTTGATTAGGATCAGTTTTTTGTAAATTATTTAGTTGTATTTGTTTAGTTTGTAATTCATTTGAAAGTTTATTTTTATCAGCTTCCGTTAAATTTTCATTTTGAAGCTGACTTTTTATATTAGCTATTTCAGGAACAAGTTTACCTATTTCATCTTTAATTGCTAAAGCAGCATAACTTTTACCTGAAGTACCAGATAATGCATCTGCTTTTGCTTCTAATAAAGTAGCAAATGCATCAGATTCTGTTACGTAATCTAATTGTTTTCTCTCTTTTACATCTTTTAATAAATTAGTTATAGGTTCTTTAGCTGCTCCAACTGCAGTTCCAATAATACCTCCAGTAGGTCTAGTTGTTGCTAATGCAGGTCCATATTGCAAAAGAAAAGAAGTTAATGGATCATCTAAACCTGATGGTTCTTTTTGTTTTGGCATTCTTTCTTTGAAAGCAAACATTTCAGCTTCTGTTGGAATTATTTTATTTATATAATCCATAGCAGAATTACCTACTCCATCTGGATTAGAATTACCATGCATTTCTCTATCAACAATACCAGTCATGATACCGTTCATATTATTAGTCGGTCCACCTTTTCTGAACATTGGTCTTTTAAATATTCTACTCATATTAAGTAAATGCTCTGTATACTCCAGCCAATGTAGCACCTGCACCCAAAGCAGTTTGTAAAGGTGTTGGAGATGGTTGTGTTTGAGTCTGAGTTGAACCAGGATAACCAGCGATTAATCCAGTGATTCCTGCACCCAGAGCCTGTGTAGCTTGAAGCGGTTGCATCAATTGTTGCTGTGCTAATTGTTGCTGTGCAGCAAGTTCTGCTTGCGCTTGTGATTGTTGTAAACCACCTAAAGTAGTCAATGCAGAAATTTGTTGACCTGCTAACGCTGGAGCTTGTTGAGCTAATTGTATATTTCTTAAATAATCTTGTTGAGCTAAATTTTGTGCTTGACCAAAACCTTGTTGTAATAATTGTGCTTGTAATGCAGCTCTGTTTCTATCTGATGCTGACATATATTCAGCTCTTTGTACACCTTCTCTACCACCACCAAAAGCTCCTGCACTAATTGCTTGTTGAGCTAATGCAGGTAAACCTTTTTGAGCTTGTACATCAAACTCAGCTAAAGTAGTTCCAATAACATCTTGTTGATATGGAGACATATAAGCTTGATAAGCTGTTGGTCCAGTTAATGCAGCTGCTTGTTGTAGATAAGGTTCATATGCACCAAGGCCTCCTGCTTTACCAAGAGCTTGTTGAGTTAATGCACCAAGACCTGCAGTAAATTGTGGTCCATATACTTGTGATAAATCTGCTTCCTTTAATCCACCAGTTACTTGTTGTAATTGTGTAATAAATGGTTTTGCTGCCGCTTCTATAAATTCAGGTGGTTGTTGAACAACCGTTGATACTTCTGCCATTATACTCTCCCGCCTTTTTCTAATTTTTTCATCATATCGTACATACGTTGTGCGCCTTTATTAACGTTGCCGTCTCCCATTCCTCTTACAGCATCTGCTGTAAATACGAATTCATTATTTGATAACATTGCCGGTATGTCATCTGCCTTTTCTTTTACACCAACTGGAGGAATAAATCCACCTGTTTCTCTAAGGTCTAATTCACTAACACCTGCTGGGTTTTCATTCAATGGTAGGTTCATGATTCCGGATGCATTTATAGCATTTTGTTCTGGAGTACCTAATGCAAATCCAGCTCTGCCTCCATTACTAAACAACATTTTAGCTAAAATATCTTCTCTTAGTAAATCTCCTTTAGAACTAGAGTATATTTTATCTTTTAAACCTCCAGATGAAGTAGTTGACCCAGATGGTATATAAACTTTAGTTCCATCCATTAAAGTTATAGTTTTACCACTACCACCAGAATAACCGATTCTACCACCTTCAGCATATCCACCAGCACCTGATGTATATTCAGCAGTATCTCTTTCAACTTGTTGTGCTATAGCTGCTTCTTCATCCTCTGCATCAGCAAAAGTTCTTTGATTTCTATATGCATCAGCTAATTTAATTTTTAAAGCCCCAACGTTTCTTGTAATACCTTCTGGATCACCTTCTTCTTCTGCTTGACCTAATAAAGGAGCTAATAAAGAACCACCTGCAAATATAGTTGCAGTTTTTCCGAAATCACCCATTGCTTTAAATTTATCTACACCAGCTGAAAGAAATGATGGTAAACCAAACATTGCATTTTTACCGCCAAAAAATGTACTAGCTCCACCTTTAATTAATGCAGGTGCAAAATTTAATGCAGCTAAGGCTAAAACTGGGTTATCTTTAACTGCACCAGTGACACCTTTAACAGCGCTTTTAACACCTTTAGTAACAGATTTAACTAGGCTACCTAGTCCATACATTTGTCTTGGTTGTTGCATACGTGATATTGCCATAATTATATATTTTAAACTAGTTTAAGGCAGGTATATTAACCTGTAATATCGTACTTTATTTGATTTTTTTATCAACGTCAACACGTTTTAAACTCTCTAATAGATCATAAAATCTACCACAATATTGGTGCTCTCCAACGTGTGTAATGTAGTCTAAAGCATAGATAAATACTTTACCTCCCATATCGGTCCATCGTTGACAAAAACCAAAGTCTTCACCAAAATAACGTTTAGTTTCAGGGTCATGTAAAGTGTCAAATAAATTATAAAAATTTTCTTTTGATACTTCTTTACCATTAAATACCGTAGGCTGATATATCTTTAAATCTGGATATTGTTCAATCATTTTTTCGATAACCTCTCTTTTAATCAACATACATCCTGTAGGAGCATGACTAACCTCTATAACGCCATGTTCCATATTAATTTCTTTATCAACATCTAGTTTTACCGGGAAAGTATATCCTGCTCTCAATAGATCATCTTTAGTTTTTATAGTATCTGTGTTTTTTAATTTTCTCCACATCTTTTCTGTGTCAAGCATTTTCATTGGATATGGACATGCAATAATATCTTTATCCGCACCAATCATTTTAAATATTGTTTTAGCCTCAAAATCTATATCGGAATCAATAAATAATAAATAATCATAGTTATCAGGATGATTTAAAAATTCTGCTACACATAAATTTCTACCTTGTGTAACTAAAGATGATTTTAATAAACTAAAACTAACTAATATATTTTGTTTTACACATTCTATTTGAAACTTCAAAGCAGCTTGTGTGTAGTGCATAGATACATCACTATGACATGGAGTAGCTACCATTATCTTGGCTTTGACTTTATTGTCTAAATTTATTTCAAGAGTATTTGATTCTACTTTATTGTGTTTTATAGTTTGATAAGTATCATTATTGGGTTCAACTGTTTTATTATCAAACCAAATAGGTTTATTGTTTTGCATTAATTGCTCCTTGTAAAAATCTAGTCCAACTAATTGATTTTACTTTCCAATTATAAAATCTGTTTACATAATCTTTCTGCATATTTAAATGATCCCTGAGGCCTGGTTCCTCAAGCGATTGTGCAGCAACTTCAATACCTTGTGCAAACTTACGTGCTAAATTTTTATAATTATTACTGTATGGAATGTACATTAGAAACTCGGCGCCTGTTTCATATATCGCTCCAAAATTAGTAGTTACACAATATAAACCTGCAGCCATTGCTTCTAGTAAAGATATACAAAATGTTTCTTCCCAAATACTTGGATAAACAAATAGTTGATAATCTTTTAAATGTTCTTTAATATATTCGTTCGGTTTATATCCAATATAATTTACATTTGGTAATTGTCTCGCTTGATCATACAATTCATGATACTCGTGATCATTATGATTATAAAAATCTTTACCATACACTTCAGTGGATGAATAAACATCTAAACTAATTAATGGATTTTTAACTAATTGCATTGCACCCAGTAATACACTGAGTCCTCTCCATGGAGTACAGTGATGTATTATTTTTATAGGTTCACCTTTTTTGTAAGGTTCTTTAACCGGTTCAATAGTGTCTACACCATTTTTTATAACTAAACATTTTTCTGTAGGTAGATCAAACATCATTATAAATTTTTCAAAGTTCCAATTAGAATTAAATACATACCAATCATATTTATTATGATTTGATTTATCCTTGAACCATGGAGCCAGATTCTGTTGATCATATGAATTTTTTTGCCAAAGAATATTTATCTTATCTTTTGATAATGGAATCTTTTCAGGTACAGATGTACAAATAGATACTTGATCCAATAACTTTGGATCAACGTGGTTTCTTAAATATTCAAATTGAAGTTCTGTCCCGCCTCTAGGATTTTGGTTTGTCATTGTTTTGATTCATGACTTTCTGTAAAACGTTTAGTCCTTTCGGTGATACTTGAACAGTAAGATCTTGAGCAATATCTGCTGCAGTTGTTTCAGTATTCGGATTTGCTATATCCGCTTCTTTTTCAGCTTCGTCTTTATATACTTTATTAGTTCTAGTATTTCTTAATACTACTGTTGTAGTACAATCAATTCTTAATAAATCTTCGTGTGCCATTATCCGTTTTGATCCTCTCTACTTATTTCTAATATTGATAGTGTAGCACTTATACCAGATGTATCAGAAGTTTCAAGGGCTATTGAATCATTATCTTCTAAAATTAATGGTCCTTTTGCTACATTACAGATTGTAGGCCCTGTAATACTTGCATGTGCTACAATAAAACTAGTTGATGCTGAATTATCGGTAATATGTACTTTAAATGTTTTTGATCCACTAGAGTTTGTAACCTGTACGTTTTGTATAATTGCATTTGCATTACTTGGACAAGTATACGTCGTTACTGCTGTAGTAACTGTTGGATCATAGAATGCGTTTTTATAAAAGTTTGCCATTAATATCCATCCTGTACCAATAATAAATCAAATGAAGCAGAAGCAGAAGAGGTGGAACTTGCTTTTCCAGAAACATAGATATCTGACTTTTGAGGTATTACATTGATTGCATTAAAGATAACGGTTGTTTGACCACCTCTAACATCTAAAAATTGTTTTGTTTGAAACGATGCATTAGCAACATTATTATCTCGTTGTATAAATTTAAATTGCATTTCTTGGTCTTTACCAGATGATATATTCATTGATAGTAAATAACCAGTATAACCTGCAGGTATAGTGTATAGTGTCATAAGTGTTTGTCCATTACCGGCAGTTATAGTTGCAGCAACATCAGATCCACCTGTATAAGTTACAGATATATTTCCAACATTATTTCCAGATGTTCCTGCTGTTTCAACAGACATTCTAAATACTCTTAAAAAAGTTTGTGTGGTCGTAACTGTAGTTGTTCCATCCATATCAACAGTTTCTTCAGCCAAATTATAAGAACCATCTAGACCTTGTATTCTTAAAGTTCTAGCACCTGTTCCAGCTACATCGTCATTAGTATCATCACTAACAACATCAACAGTTACAGCTGTAGATTGCCAAGGATAGTCGTCTCCTGTTTCCCAAATAGTTTCAAAAGCAAGTGAGCCAATACTAGGATTATATCCAAATTTATTAACCATAGAGTAACCAGGAACTTTACCTTGCTGTACGGCTAAATAAAATGGAATGTCATCAACTGTACTTCCACCTGTTATTGGATTGACATTATTACAAGAAGACATGTTAACAACCAAACCTTGAATTAAACCAAGTAAATCTTTCTAATTCTTTTCTTAAATCATCTTGAAATGAAAAATTAAGTTGGTCTTTTAATGTAGATAAAGATTCTAAAATCTGTCTTTGATTTTCGACATCATATTCTTGTTTTGGTTCTGGTATGTATGAAGTTATTTTAGCCATTAGAAAAATCCTGCTGTATCATCAGTAGCAAAACCACCTCTATCTCTACCTGCTATATCTGCATCACCTCTTCTGCTACCTCGGCCTCCACCGCTTACACCTACATCAGCACCGGCTGCTGCTCTTTTCTCTGCTCTTTTTGCTTGAACATAATCTTTTAAAGTTGGTGACAAAGCAAATGTTGTACCTCTTATTTTTTTATTTAATCCCTGTAAAGATTGTATACCACCTCTAAGTATATTCATTGGTGTTGGAATGTTTCCTAAAAATTCAAATAGTTTTGCAATACCTGATGGTTCTTTTTTATAATAACCAGATTGTCTTTTATAAGCTTCAACTGTATCTGGAGCTACAATTGCTTTTCCTGTACTAGGCTCAATATAATAAGGCGTTCCATCATCAGCTTCATATACATCTACTCCACTTTGTTGACCTATAACATTTGGTGTATTTGCTACACCATAAGAAGTATCAATTCCTAAATTTTGTAAAGGAGCCACTGTAGTAATACCACTTGGAACAATATCTCCAGCTATATTCATCATATTAGGTCTTGAAAGCACATTTGCTTTCATTTGATTTTCTTGAATTAGTTGATTAACTAAATTTTGATTTTGTAAATCAGGAACGTTATATTGATTAAGTATGTCTGAAACATTTATAAAAGGTGAAGCTGCCTTAGTATTAGTTATACCAGTACCTAAATTAAAAGTTGGAGTTATGTTTTGATAACTTAAATTAGGAACTGAAGGTGGTTCTGCAGCACTAGCTGAACCAAAAATACTATCAAAAAACCCTACTTCAGGAACTTGTTGTTGAGCTTCATAAACAGATTTCATTTGTTCATAAGCAGGTTGAGATGTTAGCATTATATTTTCTTTATTAGGATCATATTTTTTAGAAAACTGTTGGTCATAATACCTTTGTTCCATTGGTTTTAATTGATTATATAAATTGTTATAATTTATTTCTGCCATTATCTTCTTCCGTCTGGTTTTATATCTACTCTTAATGTTCCATAACGCCAAGTTTCACCTACAGCGTCATTTTCAATTTTGATTGCAAGAAGCCTGCCTCTTGCTCTAGTGTCCACTTTATCAGTGGTTGATGTAATTGTAAAGGGACCTAAAGGTGAACTTGTAGCAGTTTCCGATGGATAATTATTTAATAATAATGTTACTTTTGAATTACCTGTAAGTACTTTAAAATCAGGTATAAATCTTCTCATTGACATAATAAATTCACCATCACCTCTAAGATCAGCAAGACCAGTTGTTTGACCTAATCCACTTTGTCTTGCAGATATATCAAAGTCTCCTGATTGAATATAGGCATCAATAGAAGTTGTACCAGATGAATTTATTTGATCGGTTCCGGTTTCATGAGCATAGTAAGTTGATGCACCATTAATGTTTGTTACTCCTTGAATATCAAAACTAGGTGTAGCAGTAGTATCATAATCGGTTGCATACGGTAAATCATATACGCCTTGATCAATATAAGAACTTCTCCCTAATGATGAAGTTGTCCAACAGTTTTCTCCATAGTTATACGTTACACATCTATCATTTTGAATAGAACCATCTTTTGGATAAAACCAATTAATTTCATTATATAAAGTATTGTGTTCTGCATAAACAATTTCTGATGCAGAATAATTAATTCCTAAATTATCTCCAGATGTGGTAAATACAAAATCTTCTACTAAACATGGTATTGCTTTAACCGTACCATCGTACATAAAAAATCCACCTTCACCCGACATCCAAAAGACAACCCCATTTGAATAACTTAAAGCGTGTTGAGCAATTAATCCACAATTAGTACCTACCTGTCTAACTGAAAAAGTAAAAGGTGGACCAACGAATTGAATAACATAAGCCGATGAATCGGTTAATACTAGTGTATAATCTTTACCAGATACTGCTCCAACAATCACATTACCTTTATCGAGTCTAAAGGTCCCTGCGGTATTGGTTGCAGTTGGAGTATAGGTATTATAATCTTCTTGATTTGAAAATCGAATAAACATTGGATCCTGAGTCGATGTATCACCAATCGTTGTTTCAGTTCCAAAATGAAACACATGTCTATCTCTATCAGAAACTTGTGTCGATCTTGATGCGGTAGGTGCACCTGACATAGTTGTTGCTCGAATATCTCTTGCACCAGCGGCTCCGGCATTCCAAGTAAATGTTTTACCATTATGAATGGTTGCAATTAATATTTGTCCAAAGTTATCTAGACTCCAGTTGCCTGGATCCAGAATTACGTCACTAGTAGATCTTGGTGTACCCCATGTTTCAGCGCTCCAAGTCGATGTTCCCCAACCATATCCTGCAGTCTCAATAGTAGGTCCCACAAATACATAAGGATCAATTTGAGCAGATCCAGTGCCAGATGTTGTACCTGCTGAATTGGTTGGCATTGTAATTTCAAAAGTATTAGCAGTTACATTTTTTATCTCGAACGTATTATCTTCAAAATCAGATGTTGCATAACCCGATCCAGTTGGAACCGTAACTGAAGAAAATTTTACATATCTTCCATTCTGTAAATTATGTGTTGTTTTATTGACAGTAACCGTTGGTGAACCGGTTGTTGCATCAAAATCAGCTCCTGTTAAACCTGTATCTAATGGAGTGATGTCATAAATTTTATCCGAGTAATATAAAAATAAACCTTGCGAGCTTCCAATTGCTACATACTTTTCACCGGCTAAGGATTCGAATGCATGTTGAGCACGTGCTGCTCCTGGTATGGTTTGATTAGTTTTACTAAGTTGTGACCAGCCCCCTATCTTTTCAGGTAAACCATATCGAAATCTGACAAAATCTCCATCGACCCATTGTGATTCAGCACCTGAATCGGTTACTTGTTTATTGAATCCGGGTTTGAAGTTAAGTTTTTGTAGCATACTTTAAAATATACCAGATTATGTGTTATAGCAAGATTTCTTATCGAGCAGTTGCTGGTATTCCTGTAGATGTAACAAAAGGATTTTCAGCAAATGCCATGTAGATGTATGTGCCACCAGATGCATTAAATAAATCTCCACTTGCTCTTATTTTAAAACCATTACTTACAAAATCTAAACCATTTGCATTGTTAGAAGCTTCTGCGTTAGTTAAATTTGCGTAAATAATATCATTTGTAACATTAAATGTTGATCGTTTGTTATCCCAAATACCCCATTCATTTACACCACTTGATTTTTTAATCATAACCCAAGCAGGTTTAAATCCAGTATAAACAAATACTCCATCTGAACTTCCATTGCCTGTGTATGAGTTAAACTTACTGAACCCTTTTATTTCTGCGAAGCAGTAAGCTATAAAGGTTGCACTTGATGTGTTTGCTTCTGTACTAGCACCAAGAGAAAATGTTGAAGATGTTGGCGAAGTGTCATTCCAATAAAAAGAAGTAGTTTCTTTTGCTGTATCTAAATTTAATTTCATAGCAGAAGTATTCCCCATAGCTTCATGGTATGTAAGCCAATGTGCTGAACTAGAGAAACTTCTTCCTTTACATATAACCATTTTTGGTGCTACACCTAACCCATGACCTACAGTTGCATTAGCACCAGTACCTGTATAAGACACAATACTAAATCCACTTGTAGTGTTTGCTGAAACTGTTGATGTGATACTTCCATCTGTGTTTGATGAACCACTTGTGTTATCAGCTAACCAGTTCCATGAAACCTGAGATGAGCCATTAGCATTGTAACCATGATCGCTACTATCTTGTGTAAGTGTAAAACCATCACTATCAAAACTTTGCAAACCATTGGTTGAATTAGTAGTATTTTCTGCATCAGTTTGATCTGATTTTAAATTTTTCTTAACTCCTCTAACAACATCTGCAAGTCTATGATGTTGTGATGTATCTCTATCTTTAATCCATATAAAATCTGGTTGAAATCCTACACCTGTAATTGATTGTGTATTAGACGTTGGATAACCATTACCTGTATAAAGAACAGTATTAAAATAATCGTCTGATTTATCTATTGGTGTATAAGCCATTATCCATACTCCGCTAAATTTTTTGTGTTAAGTGCATAATATCCTGATGGTACAGCATATTCAAAGTTTCCGTAGCCATCAGCATCACTATTTCCTGATGAGATTGTGTAAGATGGACTGCCAAAATTACAAGAAAGTACACTACCCGAATAAGAACTAACACCAATCATATAAGCTTCTAAAGCTACTCTATTTGGTAAAGCAAAACCACCAGTTCCAGAAGCACCACTTGTGGGGTCACCACTATTTATAAAAGTTCCGTTTTTTGAAAAATAAATATAGTCATTATCTAAATCAAGAGCAATTCCTACTATTGTTCCATCAGCCATTGAACCTCCAAAAAAACCTAAGTTAACACCATTAGATTCGACATTTCCGCTTTGAGATCCCCAAGCTATATTAGTTCCAGAACTGCCATTATCACTACCCAGCCAGAAATTAGAAATAGTTTCAGCTAAGTTTTCACCAGTTACACCAAACCAAGCATAAGTACCTGAAACTTTCTTGAATTCCACATACCACTTTCCTTGATTTGGTGCTATTGTAGATAAAGCACTTTTCCAAGCAGCAGGTGAATTAGTATAATTTAAATTACCTTCACTAAAACCAGTTCCAGAGCTACTATATAAATTATTTAATACTACTCCATTATTAGTCGGTGTATCCGTAGTTTGGTCTATGCTAGTTAAATTATTTACAGTAAAGTTATTTCCATTACCACTATCGTCTTGACCCAATGCAGCAGAGTTTTCAAATGGTAAATAAAATCCATTTGTACCAAAGGTTAATCCAGATACATCTATTGGTTTCCAGATTCCTGAATCTTCGTCAAATTCTCCAAATGATGTTGGTTCTAATGCTTGTCCATCTATAAATACTGTTTCAGCAAGATAACCATCTAAATTAGTTCCATAAAATGCGTCTCCTATATAATGAGTTCTTGCTTGATTAACCACACCTTGATAATTTAATGCTGGATATACAGCAGCATAAGCACTTGTTTGTCTAACACCATTAACATAGATTCTTATTCTATCCGAACTTGTTGCATCTGTAGTATCCCAAACTAATGTAAAATGATACCAAGCTGATGAATCTCTAAAAACATTATTTAATTCAAGTCTATAGTTTCCAACTGTACCACCACCTTCGTATTGTCCGTACTGTATTCTATCTCCTGGTCTAAATAAAAAATATGCCTCTCCACTTCCAGCATAATCTGTTCCTAAAATATTCATGTTGGCATTACTAATGTAAGCTCTTTTAACCCATGTACTAAAAGTCCAAGTTCTTTGATTTCCAGCACTAGGAAATGCTCTAGTTAAAGAATCATCACTACCATCATTAAATCTTAATGAGTTATCAACGTCATAACCCCCTGCCGATTGGTTTCCTCCAACTATTAACACGTTAGATTACCTCCTCTGGCCACTCTCCTAAAGGTCTTGTATACACAGGATCTTGTTCTGTTCCTGTGTTAGTATATTCATATAATGCTTTGAGTGCATCGACATTTGCTGCACCATCTATTGCTGTTTCCATTTGATTTGATTTAGTTCTAACTGCTGCTCTATACGTTGTAATATCTGCAGGTACAGTATAATCAGAAACTTCAGTTGCTTTAACGACATACCAATCTGTTTTAGCAAGTAATCCTGCAGCTTGATCTTTTATAATTCTTTTCTTTTCAGTTTTTAAACCATAGTTAATAACTTGAACACCATTTTCTAATATAGGGTTTCCATCTCCGTCTACTGCATTTTCATCATTTAATCTTTTAGCAGTTGCAGTTCCCCAAGATTCAGTAACTTGACCATTTGCAAATGCAATT
>Ga0136655_1000506_pt1 | contig 17599 bp, 12 predicted proteins | sample CPBDNA_2_FD_94863 | JGI IMG/M metagenome (GOLD analysis project Ga0136655, IMG submission 94863) | Freshwater to marine salinity gradient microbial communities from Chesapeake Bay, USA - CPBay_Spr_15_0.8_DNA (version 2) | ecosystem: Environmental > Aquatic > Marine > Coastal | place: USA... | reverse complement strand
TCTTGCAGTCAAGTTCAGTTTGGAAGCTTTTACTGAACTCTATGACTCCTTGACCTTTAAATATATCCATTTTGAGCGTTTGAAAAGCTATAAATATATGCAATTAAAAGGACACCTCTATTACTTTTTAATTAAGCTATTTTTTCTTCAAGTATTATTTTTTTAAGCCTCCATTTCCCCTTCTATCTTTATTGGAGAGAACTATTTAGGTCGAATGTGCCTAGTAGTTCGATGGGAAAATATCACAAGCAAACCTTTCTCTAACGAAATAAATTAGATTTTAGTTGCACGTTTCTTCTTTGTTTTTATAGATTGCATAAAAAAAATTTATATTTTTCATATAAAAAATTTATAGTTCAATCTAATTGCAAGCAATCTTTAATTCTTTGATTAGTGCATAATTTTTGTAATTCCATTCATAAAGGAAGCAAAAGGGATTTTAATTTTTAATGAAAGTGAATTTCTCAACTGAGTACAGGTGGGGATAAATAAATTTTTTTACTCTTTCTCTAATTAACACATAAACCCCTATGCCTATGAAAAACTTTATTAATTCGAAGCTATTCACCTTGACACTAGTTTTTTGTCTTGGATTGAATAGCATAACACTAGCACAGACCCAGGAGGTGTCTGGTGTGGTGATTTCAGGAGAGGATAATTTGCCTTTACCTGGTGTGTCTATCCTAGTGAAAGGTACTATGACTGGTACTGTCACCGACATTGATGGTAAGTTTGCGCTCAATGTGAATGGTCCGGCTGATGTTTTAGTGTTTTCATTTATAGGCTTCACTCCTATGGAAGTGACAATTGGTTCTAAAACTACTTTTGATATCAACCTGTTACCTGACACAAAATCGCTAGAAGAAGTGATTGTAGTGGGTTATGGGGTGCAGAAAAAGGAGACTATTACAGGTGCTGTAGCAACTGTAAAAGGAAAGGAACTCGCCAAGTCCCCAGCAATGAACTTGTCTAACTCCATCGCTGGCCGTATGGCGGGTGTGGTAGCGGTAAACAGAAGTGGTGAGCCTGGCTATGACGGTTCCAGTATTCGTATTCGAGGTTCTAATACCCTCGGGGATAACAGCGCATTAGTTGTAATCGATGGTATTCCTGCAAGAGCGGGAGGATTGGAGCGATTGAATCCAAATGATATCGAAAGTATTTCTGTTTTAAAGGATGCTTCTGCTGCGATTTATGGATCAAGAGCGGCAAACGGTGTGATTCTAGTAACTACTAAAAGAGGAACGGCTGGTGCGCCGGAGCTGACTTTTCAAGTGAATCAAGGATTTGCTCAGCCGGCACTACTACCTGAGCTGTCAAATTCTGCTCAATATGCAAATGCACTCAATGATTTAGATATCTATGCGCTTCCTACTTCAGAATGGGCTGCAGCCAATGAAGCATATAAGCAGAATGGAGAATATACTAGACCAAATGGTCAAGTAAGATCTGCTCCATACTCACCTGATGAAATAGAACTTTACAAAAATGGCTCGGATCCTTGGAATTATCCAGATACAGACTGGTATGGCGAAACGTTGAAAAACTGGTCCCCGCAGAGTATGTACAATCTACAGCTAGTAGGCGGTAGTGAGAATGTGAAGTATTTGACTTCCATGGGCTATCAAAATCAGGATGGTTACTACAAGAATTCTGCAACAGGCTACAAGCAGTATGATTTTCGAATCAACTTAGATGCAAATGTGAATAAGTATGTAAAAGTAGGATTAGGTATTTTAGCCAGAGAAGAATCTAGAACCTTCCCTACTAGAGGTGCAAATGCAATCTTCCGTATGCAGATGAGAGGTAAGCCTAATCAGCCGGCCTATTGGCCAAATGGTAAGCCCGGTCCGGATATCGAAAACGGTGAGAACCCGGTTGTGATTACCACTGATCAGACTGGATATAGCACAGATAAAAGAGATTATATTCAGACTACAGGTACGCTTGAAATCAAAATACCTGGCGTGGAAGGTTTGAAATTTACTGGAACAGCTGCTATTGATAAATACATCCAAGCAACTAAAAACTGGCAGATTCCATGGACACTATATGAGAGAGGAAATGGATTTGAAGCAGATGGAGTGACTCCAGTATTGGTGCCAAGTAAAAGAGGTCCGGCTGAGCCACGATTATCTGAGTCTACTGCTCAACAGTTAAATATTCTACTCGGTGGAGTAGTGAATTATGACAAGAAGATCAATGATATCCATAATATAAATATAGTAGCAGGAGTAAACCGTGAAACTATAGAAGGAAACAACTTCAATGCATACAGAAGATTCTTTATATCTACCGCGATTGATCAGATGTTTGCCGGTGGTGATCTTCAGAAGGATAACGGTGGTGGAGCCTATAACAGAGCCCGTCTGAACTACTTCGGTAGAGTTGCTTATAACTACAAGGAGAAATATTTAGCAGAATTCCTCTGGAGATACGATGGATCTTATATCTTCCCTAAAGACACTAGATTTGGTTTCTTCCCAGGTGTGATGCTTGGATGGGTTGTATCTGAAGAAAGCTTCTGGAAAAATTCTTTAGGCAAGACTTTCGACTTCTTCAAAATCAGAGGTTCTTGGGGACAGTTAGGTAATGATCAGGTTGGTGAATACCAGTTCCTATCTACTTATGGATTTAGCTCCTATGTCGTAGGTGGTGCTGAAACAAAAACTCTTTATGAGACTAGGGTTCCAAACCAAGCAATTACCTGGGAGATTGCAAATAACTCTAACCTAGGTTTTGAAGGTCAATTCCTTCAGGGAAAGATGTTCTTCGAGTTTGACTTGTTCTACAACAAGCGTACGAATATCCTTTGGCAAAGAAATGCTTCCGTCCCACAATCTACTGGACTTAACCTTCCTGCAGAAAACATCGGAGAGGTGGAAAACAAAGGATTTGACTTGAATCTCGGTATGAGAGGTGGAAGAGGAGAATTCAAATATTCTGCAAGTGTAAATGGAGGATATGCCAAGAATAGTATTTTATTCTGGGATGAATCACCTGGAGCTCCTGAATGGCAGCGGTCCACTGGCAGACCTATGAATACAGGATTGGTTTATCAGTATGATGGGGTATTCCCGGATCAGCAATCAATCGATGCTGAAACAATCGATTATTCAGCGCTTACCAATACGCTGCGACCAGGAGATATGAAGTACAAAGATTACAACGGGGACGGTAAAATTACGCCAGATGATAGAGTTCGTATGGACAACAACACTGTACCTCTTTTTCAAGGAGGAGTTAATTTATCATTAAACTGGAAAGGTTTTGATGTAGCTGTTTTACTGCAAGGAGCAGTGGGAGCTAGACAATACATAAGTGCTGGTGAATCTGGGAATATAGGTAACTACTTATCTAATATCTATGATAACAGATGGACTATTGATAATCCTAGTAGCACTGATCCAAGAATTGCCAACAGAAATGATCAGTATTACTCTTCAGGAAATACGTATTGGTTTAGAAATTCTGATTACTTGAGATTGAAGAATGTAGAGATCGGATATAACCTTCCTGCACATCTTACCGAGAAAATTGGGGTTAAGAATGCACGTATATATGTGAATGGGCTTAACCTGATCACATGGAGCAAGACCAAAGTATATGATCCTGAATCTGATGCTTCTACTGGACAATATTATCCTCAAGCACGGGTACTCAACACTGGTCTTTCTGTTTCATTCTAAATAACACGACATAATGAAAAGAAATATAAAACACTTAGTACTATTATTTGCAGCCAGCTTAACAATCGCCAGCTGTAATAATGATTTCCTAGACACAGAGCCACTTACTGAAATATCCCAGTCTGCTGTATGGTCAGACCCTGCTTTGGCAGAGGCATTTGTAACTGGTACGTATCAGGGATTTGGAAATGGAGGATTTGATGAGCAAATGCTTGCTTCCTTAACAGATGAGGCAATATTTACTCACCCAGGGCGTGGTATTACCACCATAACCGAAGCAAGAGTTAACTCTGCTGATCAAGGTTGGGTAAACAACACCTATAGCTGGGGTAACATGTATAGCTACATTCGTAGAACGAACATAGCGATTGAAAACCTTTCTGATCCTCAATTCCCGAATGATGGTGGAATCGTAGATAGGTTGCTTGGTGAAGCTAAATTCATGAGAGCATATTACTATCACCAGTTGGCGAGATATTTTGGAGGAGTTCCATTAATTGAACGTCCATATGGATTAGGTGAAGATACCTATGAGGAAGCAAGAGCTACTTGGGAGGAAACTGTAAGCTTCATCGTTGCTGACTTGGATGACGCTTCAGCACTTTTGGAAGGAAAGAATTTGGCAAAAGGCAGAGCAAATCAATTAGCAGCTTTGGCTTTGAAATCAAGAATCCTACTTTACGCTGCAAGTGATCTTCATGATGGCCCCACCGCTTCAGCTAACTCTGCGACTCTTTCAGGTTATAGCAACTTGGATTTGGTTGCCTATAGCGGAGGTAACAGAGCGGAAAGATGGCAAAAAGCTCAAGCTGCTGCCATGGAAGTTATTCTAAAAGGGTCTGGTAATATGTTTGGATTATCTTCTCCCGTAACACAGGAAGAAGGTATTACAAACTATATGAATAACTCCTTAGCCAGAAATGGCGGTCAAAATGAGCTCATTATGGCTAGATACTTTATCAATGCAAAGCTAGAGAATGGGGGACGTCAGGGGCTTTTCAACGGTCCGAATGGATATAACAACTGGGCAGGCAACAGCCCTATTCAATTGCTTGTAGATGATTATGAAATGATGGATGGAACTGAGTTTGACTGGTCAAATCCTGAACATGCTTCGGCGCCTTATGAAAATAGAGATGCGCGATTCTATGCTTCTATCTTATATGATGGTTCTCAGTGGAAGCCGAGATCCAGTGCAAACAAGCCAAAAGATCCTTTAGGACAAATCCAGGCAGGTACTTATGAAAAGACTACTACATCAGGAGCTGTAGAAACACATTTTGGACTAGATACTAGAAATAGTTCTATTGAAGATTGGAATGGTAGCTATACAGGCTATTATATCAGAAAGTTCACTGATCCAAATCCTGCAATAGTTGATCAGAATACCTGGCAAGAAGTTCCTTGGCCTCTATTAAGATATACTGAGGCAGTATTGAATTACGTCGAAGCTTCTATCGAACTAGGTCAGGAAGATGTAGCTCGTAACTATTTAAATCAAATCAGATTTAGAGTAGGCCAACCAGCTGTTACGGCTACAGGTGATGCATTGCGACAGGCTTACCGAAATGAAAGACGTGTTGAGATGGCGTATGAGGAGCAAAGGTATCATGATGCTCGGCGTTGGATGATTGCCAAGGAGACCTTAGGTCGAAAAGCGAATTTAATTAATATCACTGGAACATTTAAATCAGGCAAAACGCTATCTACTTATCGTTATGATCCTGAGATTTATAACTATGTATACAAAGTTCTTCCTATTGACCCAGGAAAAGAAAATAGAACTTGGTTGGATAAAATGTATTTCGTTCCAATCCATAGAGATGAGATTAACAGAAACGGAAATCTTATCCAGAATCCTGGGATAGAATAAAAGTAAGAATTCTTTTAAATTTGGTCTAAGCCATCTCGTTTGGGATGGCTTAGATTATTTTATATTATGATCAACCGAAAGCTACTTTCTTTTTTGGTAATCAGTATGGTCGCGATATCCTGCTCAGAGTCGGATAAAGTAGCAGATACTGACCTCAGTGAATCAACTGCCACTCCCTTATTCAATTTGTTGGTTTCGGAACAGACGGGAATCACTTTTTCCAATAAAATCGAAGAGACGCTCAATCTGAATGTGCTCATGTACGAGTATCTCTACAACGGCGGAGGCGTAGCAGTAGGAGATCTGAATGGGGATAACTTCGAGGATATCTATTTTTCTGCCAATGTAAGCGGCAATCAACTTTACCTTAATCAAGGTGACCTCAAATTTAAAGAAACAGCTCTCGTTTCTGGAGTAATGGGAAGATCAGGACCATGGAAGACCGGAGTTGTTTTCGTCGATATAAACGGCGACAAAAAATTAGACATTTACCAGTGTTACTCTGGCAATTTGCCAACTGAGAAACGAACCAATCAACTTTTTGTAAATCAGGGAAATGATGAAAATGGCATTCCTATTTTCAAAGAAATGGCTGAGGATTATGGCATAGCTTCAAATGCCCCAAGTACTTCAGCAAGCTTTTTTGACTTCGATCTAGATGGAGACCTGGATCTTTTTATCCTAAACCATAACACCAAATCCATCCAAAATCAGGATGTGAATTTGACCAAAGTATTACTTAAGGAAAAGCACGAAGCAGGGTCGCAGCTTTTCGAGAACAGAAATGGAAAATTTATAGAGATTACACAGCGAGCAGGTATTTCTAGCTCCAGTCTTTCCTATGGACTCGGGGTAGCCGTGTCAGATATTAATCAAGACGGTTGGCCGGATATTTACATAGGAAATGATTACTCCATGCCTGATTATCTCTACATCAATCAGAAGGATGGAACATTCAAGGATGAGATCTTAGAGCGCTTGGGGCATACTTCGCATTTCTCTATGGGAAATGATATTGCCGATTTCAATAATGATGGGTTGCCCGATATTTTTACGTTGGACATGCTTCCTGAGGGTAATGAAAGGCAAAAGCTTCTTCTTGGCCCTGATAATTTTGAGCTATTTGAGCTAAACGTCAACAAAGGGTTTCATCATCAATATATGCGAAATATGCTGCATCTGAATTCAGGAGACGGCACTTTTCTGGAAATTGCCCAACTGGCGGGTGTGTCAAATACTGATTGGAGCTGGGCTTCTCTCTTTGCTGACTTTGATAATGACGGATGGAAAGACCTATTCATTACCAACGGCTATTTGAGAGATTATAACAATCAGGACTTTCTGAAATACATGGACAATTATGTCCAGACTTCGGGAGGAAAGCTTAAGCGCGAAGACTTGCTGAATATGGTCAAAAACATGCCTTCCTCTAATCTGACTAATTACATTTTTCAAAACAACAAAGATCTAACCTTTCAAAATCAAACAAAGGCCTGGGGAATCAATCATGTAGCGAATAGCAGTGGTGCAGCTTACAGCGATCTCGATAATGACGGGGATCTCGACCTCATCATCAATAATATTAACTCCCCTGCATCTATATACGAGAATCAAACAGTTCAGCAAAATGGCGGGAATTATTTGAATCTGAAGCTTTCTGGATCAAGAGCCAATTCTTCAGCATTTGGAGCCAAAGTAGAAGTCTACGCTGGAGGTTCTATTCAGGTTTTAGAACAGAACCCATATCGGGGATATCAGTCTTCTGTTTCCACTACACTTCATTTTGGACTTGGCAACTTTGCTCAGATAGACTCTATTCATGTCATTTGGCCAGGAGGAAAAATGACAAAGGAATACAATATTGCAACAAATCAAATATTGGAATTGATAGAGGATGAAGCTGTAAAATCATCTGCTCCAAAGTCTAAAGCTCCCGTTGTTTTTCTCACTGAAAAAGCAAAACTGACAACTGATAAGGGTAGGGAGTTTAACGATTATAAGAGACAGCCTTTACTGATTAATCCTATTTCTGGAAATGGTAAGGCGATTGTTTTCGCAGATTTTGATGGAGACGGACGTGAGGATTTGTTCGTAGGTGCAGGCTCTAATGCCTCTGCTTCCATTTACATCCAAAGCTCAAGCGGATCATTTGTTAAGCAGAATAGCAGTGCTTTTGACTTGGCCTTTGGTTCTGAGGATACAGATGCTACCGCTTTTGATGCCAATGGGGATGGGCATTTGGATTTATATGTGGCAAGCGGAGGAGTATATGATTTCATTTTAGGCGCATATTCCCTACAGGATCGGCTGTATTTGAATACAGGGAAGGGCAATTTCAAATATTCACCTGAAGCACTTCCTATTGAAGCATTTCCTACCGGTACGGTGCAGGTCGGCGATTTTAATTTTGATGGTAACCCAGACCTCTTCGTGGGTGCCAGAATTTCACCCGGCCAATTCCCCACTTCTCTTGGCGGAAGGGTTTGGATCAATGATGGTAATGGGAACTTTACCGATCAGACCAAACAACTTGCTCCGAAATTTCTCAATCTTGGGATGTTGACTGACTCAGGCTTTGCAGATTTGGATAAAGACGGTAAACCTGAGTTGATTGTATTAGGTGAAGCGATGCCAATTCGAATATTTTCATATCAAGAAAACAGGTGGCAAGAAACCACACTTAATTACTTTGAAAGGCATCAAATTGGTTTTTGGAATGACTTGACATTAGCAGATTGGGATGGTGATGGTTTTGTCGAAATTTTAGCGGGGAACTTGGGCCGAAACTCTCAGATTAAAGCTAGTAACTCTCATCCGGCGGAGATTTTATACAAGGATTTTGATACAAATGGATCACTGGATACTTTTCTTGGATACTACAATCAAGGAGAAAAATATCCTTCAGGTAGCCGTGATGAGATTCTTGGTCAAGTTAATTTTTTAAAGAAAAGATACTTGGACTTTAAGTCTTTTTCTAAATTGAGAATGAATGAACTTTTCACTGAAACTGAACGAGAGGGATCTGAATCAATTTTGATTAATAATCTGGAAACCAGTTATTTTGTCAGAAATGAATCAAGAAAATTTGAGGTAAAAGCACTTCCGATTCAAGCTCAATTCTCTCCAGTATTTGCCTCTGAAGCAGTTGATCTGGATGGAGATGGAAATCTTGATATGGTCCTTGGAGGTAACACAGGTTATGGAAAGCTTTATTTTGGTAAATACGATGCAAGTCAGGGAGTTTGTTTGCTAGGCAACGGCAAAGGACAATTCACCAATGCCAATAAATCCCAAAGCGGTATGAATCTCAATGGGAACGTCCGAAAAATCATTGCAAACAAAGATCGCCTTCTAGTATATTTTGATGCATCTAAAGTGAGTATCTATTCAATCCATCCATCAAAAACTAAGTAAATCACATTTTTAATGCTAGTATATTAAATGTTGAATATAAACTCTTTGAAAACGATTATGATGAATATTAAGTACCTCGGGATTTGTGCATTGATGTTGATGAGTTTTGATGCCACTGATTCAAATTTCGAAGGATACTCTCAAAAGATCCCAGGTACACAAGTGATTTTTGATATGACTCCGATCCAGGCAGGTACTTTCAAGATGGGGAATGATGATTCCCAAAATCTTGATGAAAAGCCTGCGCATGAAGTGAAAATAGATGCATTCTGGATGGGAACTCATGAGGTAACTTGGGATGCTTTCGAGCTTTTCTTGGATAAAAATTATGAATTGGCCATTTCAGAAGAACCAATTGGAGAGCGGGTAGATGGTTTGTCCCGACCTAGTTTGCCTTACCTAGATATGACTTTTGGGATGGGAAAAGAGGAGAAGCCAGCAATTGGAATGACTCAATATGGAGCGATCCAATATTGCCATTGGTTGTTCTTAAAAACCGGAATTTTCTATCGACTCCCAACTGAAGCAGAATGGGAATATGCTGCAAAGGCTGGCTCAAATACCATGTACTTCTTCGGGGATGATCCAAAAGCGTTAGGTGATTATGCTTGGACTGCTGAAAATTCGAATGAATCTACCCAAAAAGTGGGAGCCAAAAAGCCTAGTCCTTGGGGACTATATGATATTTATGGGAATGTGCTGGAATGGACTTATGATCAATATGATATTGATTTTTATAAAAGATCAGCGAAAGAAAATCCGGTGAATCCTGCTGAAAAATTGTATCCAAGAGTAGTTCGGGGTGGAAGTTTTGCCAGTTCACCAGCTGAAGCCACCTCAGCTAAGCGATTCCTGAGTAGCCCAGATTGGAAGCGAATGGATCCTCAAATCCCAAAAAGCCAATGGTGGTTTCCTGAAGCCCCATTTTTGGGTCTGAGACTCGTGCGACCATGGATTCCTCCCTCACCTGAAGAAATTAATGCCTACTATACTAAAAGCCCAATAACCGATTATTAAACCTAAAATAACCTTATTATGAAAATCCTAAATTCAAGAAGAGACTTCATCAAAACCGGTGCTCTAGTGACCGGAGGAGTCTTTGCATCGCCTTTTGTAGTTCCTGGAGCCTACGCAGCCCCAGCGAATGAACTGAAACTTGCAGTCATTGGCTGTGGTGGAAGAGGAACAGGAGCGGTATTTCAAGCGATGGAAACTGGACATCCGATCAAATTGGTTGCGATGGCTGATGCCTTCCGAGATCGACTAGATAATAGTCACAAATTGATCTTAGAAAAATATGGTGCTTCCAAAGTAGCAGTACCAGAGGAGATGAAATTGACAGGTTTTGAAGGATATAAAGAGGCAATTGCGGCGGCAGATGTGGTGATTTTGGCTACACCTCCTGGTTTCCGTCCGATGCACTTTGAGGAAGCGGTAAAGCAGGGGAAGCAGATTTTTATGGAAAAGCCAGTGGCGACTGATGCTGCTGGAATCCGAAGAGTGCTTAAGGCAGCTGAAGAAGCCAAGGCGAAGAAGTTAAATGTGGTCGTGGGATTACAGCGACATTATCAGAATAACTATCGAGAGACAATCAAACGAATTCATGATGGAGCCATTGGTGACATTACCGGAGGACAAGTGTTTTGGAATGATGGAGGCGTATGGGTTCGAGAGCGTCAGCCTGGACAGACCGAAATGGAATACCAAATGCGGAACTGGTACTACTTCAATTGGCTCTGCGGCGATCATATCACCGAGCAGCATGTGCATAACATTGATGTGGCCAACTGGGTGAAAAAAGGCTATCCGGTCAAAGCCGAGGGTACCGGAGGAAGACAGGTTCGTACTAGCAAAGAGACTGGGGAGATTTTTGATCACCACGTGGTGACTTTTACCTATGCTGATGGTTCTGTGATTCACAGTGAGTGCAGACACTTTCCTGGTGCAGCCAACCGGGTAGATGAGTCTTTTCAAGGGACCAAAGGGAAAGTTTATATGAGTGGAGGCAACCATGGGGTTTTGACTGATTGGAAAGGAAATGAGCTCTATAATCATCCGCGCGATAACCAACCAAACCCTTACCAGCAAGAGCACGATGAGCTGTGGGCTGTTTTGATGAAAGGTGAGTATAAGTTTGCAGATGCTGAAAATGCCGCGAAGAGTACAATGACTTCCATCATGGGCCGATATGCGACCTACTCCGGCAAGCCATTGACTTGGGATGAAGCGATGAACGGTTCTGTGGATCTGTTCCCTGAGCGCTTAGCTTGGGATGCGATGCCTAAATTACTGCCAGACGCAGATGGCTACTATCCGCATGCTGTACCTGGTAAAACAAAAGTGATCTAAACTATGGAACGTAGAAATTTTATCAAAAATATAGGGCTGACTACAGCAGTTTTGGGTGTCTCAGGAGCTTCGACCCTTTCCGCTTTTGGAAGTAAGAAAGCTGAACCCACTTTTAATATGGATTTTGCACCCCATTTTGGAATGTTTAAGAACTCGGCTCCAGGAGGAATTTTTGATGAGCTGAGATTTATGGCAGATCAGGGGTTCCGCTCTTTAGAGGATAACGGTTTGCTAAAGCGATCTGTGGAAGATCAGGAGAAAATCGGAAAGCTTTTAAATGAGCTAGGTATGCGAATGGGCGTATTTGTAATTGATGGAGGAGATAATTGGAAGACCTCGCTGACAACTGGAAAAAAGGAGTTTTTGGATGTTTTCTTAGCTACTTGTCGGCAATCCGTGGAAGCTGCCAAGCGTGTGGATGCGAAATGGGCGACCGTTGTTCCTGGGTTTTTTGATCGAAATCTTCCGATGGGAATTCAGACTGGAAATGTGATCGATGCCCTTCGCAGAGGATCTGAAATTTTGGAACCACATGGATTGACGATGGTATTGGAACCTTTGAGCGATACACCAGATCTTTTTCTTCGAAATGCAGACCAGACACACATGATTTGTAAGGCTGTGGATAGTCCAAGCTGTAAAATCCTCTATGATATCTACCATATGCAGCGCAATGAAGGAAACTTAATTGCAACCATGGAGAAAACATGGGACGAGATCGCCTATATCCAAATCGGAGATAATCCGGGAAGGAAAGAGCCTGGTACAGGAGAAATCCACTATGGTAACGTATTTAAGTACATCCACGAGAAGGGTTTCAAAGGAGTCATGGGAATGGAGCATGGGAATGCATTGCCGGGTGTGGATGGAGAAAGAGCACTAATCACGGCCTACAGAAATGTAGATATCAAGAACTAATTTAATGAATAGAATACTTATTGGACTTTCTGTCCTAATCTTTTGCTTTTCATGTAATCAAAAATCCCTAGAATTTCCTGCTGAACCGACAGGCTGGGAAATCCTGGAGACACCTGTGGATGTCTCGTTAAGAGGGCTCTCCCCACTTACCTCTGACATTGCATGGTTAAGTGGTGCCAAGGGGACTTGGCTCAAAACGCTGGATGGAGGAAAGACCTGGGAGCATGGGGTGATTGATGGCTTGGTAGAAGTGGATTTTCGATCCATTCAGGGATTTGACGCCGAGTATGCCATTGCAGTTTCTGCAGGTCAGCCTGCGGTTATCTATAAAACTTCAGATGGAGGAAAGACTTGGAAGCTTAAACATCAAGAAGGGACATCAGCATTTCTAGATGGCATTACCTTCTCAGATCAAAAGACCGGCTTTGTATTCGGGGATCCAGTTGATGGCAAATGGATGATTTTAAAGACCGTCAACCAGGGAGAATCCTGGTTTGCTATACCTAACCTTCCAGAGGTTGTGGCTGGAGAAGCAGGATTTGCAGCTAGTGCCAGTTCGATGATCGCTATGGGGGGCTTAGTGGTGCTCGGCAGTGGTGGAAAGGAGTCTAATCTCCACGTATCCAAAGATGGTGGAGAGAGCTGGAAGAAATTCAAATCTCCCTTGATTCAAGGAGAAGGTTCGCAAGGCATCTTTGCACTAACAGGATTGAGTGCTGGTGAAATAGTCTGCGTAGGTGGGGATTACTTGGAAGACGGGATGAGTCAGGCTAATATTGGTGTATTTTTGACTGCGTCTAATGATTGGGTGGAGATTCAAAGTCCACCATCTGGATATCGATCAGGAATAGCGTATTTCTCCCAGGCGGAATGGCTCATTACTGTAGGTCCAAACGGCTCAGATTTTTCTCATGATGGAGGGCTCAATTGGAAGAATTTTTCAGAAGAAGGATTTCATGCTGTTAAAACAGGGGGTGCGACGGGATCAGTCTGGGCTTCCGGGGCAAATGGGAAGGTTGCCAAATTAATGTTTTGAGAATAATTAGCTGATTTATTAGCTATTGGATTAAGAATTAGAAGAATTATTCAATTTTAAATAAAATAATAAATTAGTTTTTTTAGTAAGGCTCAAGCTTTATTATTTAAATTGATATTTTTGAAGTGAGTTCACCTGAAAACCTCAGTAAATTAATAATAGAATGTTTGAAATAATTCCATCCATATGGTTGATCAACGGAAAATGTGTCCGGTTAAAAAGAGGAGATTTTGCCACTGAAAAGGTTATTTCGGATAATCCTCTTGAGATAGCCCAAGCATTTGAGTCGATTGGACTAACCCGGGTTCATTTAGTAGATTTGGATGGAGCTAGAAGAGGCGAGCCCAAGAATTACCATATTTTGGAGGCAATTACAGGTTACACAGATTTGAAAGTGGATTTTACCGGTGGGATTACTACTGATGGTGATGTGATCAAATCTTTTGAATTTGGAGCATCTTCAGTTACTATAAGTTCTGCAGCAGCGAATCACCCTGAGAGATTTGCACAGATTCTACTTTCCTATGGGAGAGAAAAAATAAATCTTGCAGCGGATGTGAATCCTTCTGATTATAAAATCAAGATCAGAGGCTGGCTTAAAAAGACGGAAATTGATTTATTCGATCATATCGAATTTTTCTATGAAAGAGGATTGAAATACTTGAAGTGTTCTGATGTGACCAGAGATGGATTGGCGGAAGGGCCTAATTTCAAGCTTTTCCAAGAGATTAGGGATCGATTCCCCTCTATTCATCTAGCAGCAAGTGGAGGCGTTAGAGGAATAGATGATTTTAGAAAACTACGAGAAATGGGAGTAACAGCCGCTGTATTCGGAAGAGCTTACTATGAGGGCCTAATTAGCATTGATGAATTGAAAGAGTTCAATGACGAGAACAAATAAAAAAAGAGGCTTTTGCCTCTTTTTTTATTTTCAGTCAGCCTTGAATTTATCTACGATATATAAAAAGATATTGAAATTCAGAGTAGAAGGAGCCGATTCTGGTTTTTTACCTTCCCCTACTAGGCCAGGTTCTTTTTTTGCTGGGCCAATTTTTGGACTTGGAACCAAACTTCTATTTAGTACTGGAATTGTAGAATTGGCTTCATTCGCCGATGGAGAAACCTGAGAATTGGATCTCTCAACAGGCTTAATCATGTCTGTTTCCACTTTTCCCATGTCTTCTTGTGCAAAGGAAACTTCTGAAAAAAGACAGAAAAAAGTTACAGCGATGCTGAAAAACGTGATTTTTCTGAAATTAAAAGCAATTGAATATGACATTATTAATTTTTAGGGCCCATTATTTAACTTGCGTTAGTTAAAAAGGTTACTAAAATTAGTGAAAAAATCAACTATGCAAACGATTGATTACGAAGATTTCGAAAAAATTGATTTCCGTGTAGGGACAATTACGAAAGTTGAAGATTTTGTGAAGGCAAGAAAGCCATCCTATAAAATTTGGATTGATCTTGGTCCTGAAATTGGAATTAAGAAATCCTCTGCTCAAGTGACTTCCTATTACAAGAGAGAGGATTTAATTGGATTGCAGGTCGTGTGTGTTTGTAATTTCAAGCCCAGACAGATTGCTGATTTTATGTCTGAAGTATTGGTCACAGGATTTTTGGGGGCAGAAGGAGGGGTCGTTTTGACTAGTGTAGAGCGTCAGGTGCCAAACGGTGCCAAACTTCATTGATCATTTTTTCTTAGTTTATATAAAATTTATCGGGTCTGGAAAATTAAAGACAAAACCAGTCTTTAGTATGGCGCTAGGATCAATTAGGCGTTGTGCTGTAGTTCCATTTTGATCATAGCTCTTTGGAGGATCGATGTCTAATTTTAGAGCACTTGACTCTAAAATATCCCTTTTTTTGGAATGAATTGGGGCCACACCATTGAAAAGACGATTCCAAAGATTAGCAGAAATCACCCATTCGATCATCCGGACCGCATCTACTTGATGAATGTGATTGACTTGACTTTCTCCATCCACATGCTCTTTACCTGAAAAATACTTGATCAGAATTCGATCTGCTCCCATCAATCCACCAAATCTAATAATAGTCGATTCAAATGAATCATTCGATTGGAACAACTCCTCTGCCCGAAGCAAAGTGGGATTTCCCGAATTAGAAAGTGTAATTATCTCCTGCTCCTGATAGTTGGCCGAACTTGAGTCCTTTGGATAAATGCTAGTGCTTGAGATAAAAATTATTTTTTTGGTGTCGGAATTAATCAGAAGGTCGCGAAGGTATTTTAATTGCTCTAAGTAAAACTCGGCTGATTGATGTTTTGACTTAGGAGGAATCATGATTATCAGAATATCTACATCAAAAAGCGTTTGAAACCCAAGTCCTATTGGGTGTGGATCTAATTTAAAAAAGACGGAATCAATTCCTTTTTGCTCAAGTGCATACTTTTTCTCAGGTGAAGTAGTACTCCCTATTACTTGAATCCCTTGATTTAATAGTGCCTCAGCTAAGGGGAGTCCTAGCCATCCGAGACCGATAATTGAAATTCTCATAGTCGATAAAAATAAAAAAACCTCCACGTAAACGGGAGGTTTGGATGTTAATCTTTTTTTGGCATGGTCCCCAGAAGGTAATCCCAAAGTGGAGTACTTACCCCGAAACTAGAGTCTGGATTCTTGTAATGATGAATCGCGTGATTTACCCAAAGAGCCTTCAGGAAATTCTTTGGTGGCTGATAAGCATGTACAATAAAATGCACCGATAAATACCCCGCATACCCAATCAAAAACCCTGGTAGAAAATAATAGGCAAATTCTCCCATGATCAACTTAAAGATTAAATAAAGGATAACCGAATATGCCGCACTGACAAAAGGAGGCATCGCCAAACGATCCTTGTCTTTTGGATAATCGTGATGAACTCCATGTACACTGTATTGAATTTTGTCCTTCAACGGCGTATCATGATCCATATGGAAAAAATACTTATGCATCATGTACTCGACAAATGTAAAAAACACTAATCCCCCTAGAGAAATAAGTAACCCTGTGCCAATTGAAATTTCTGTCTCTGTGTAACCAACATAATAGGATATACAGGCCAATACCAAAAACATGGTAATTGGAATAGAAATATGAGTTCTCGACATCCTCTCAAGCATAGGGTTGGAGAACATGTGTGCTGAACCAAGGTTGTCTGGTTTTTCCAATCTTCCAATCTTTTTCATACGCAAGTTTGATCAGTACTAAACAATAGTTTAAAAATCTAATCTTTGATTCCTTACTTCAAAGGTAAGGAAAAGTGGTTTTTATTACGATTCAAACAACTAAAATTCATTAATTAATAGTTAAATACTTGCTAAAGTATTTTTGATGACTCTGTTATAATAAGCTACATACATCGGCAAGATCTCCGATATGTCAAATTCTTTTGCACGAGCCAGCGCATTTGCTTTGAAGGTAGGAAGGTTTTTTTCGTCCAAAATAAATAAAGCTTTTTCCTTCATATCTTGTACGTCACCCACATTGCAAGCAAATCCTGTGACTCCGTTAATGTTCAATTCAGGAATTCCTCCCACATTGGAGGTAAGAATGGGGACCTCGCATGCCATAGCCTCCAAAGCGGCTAAGCCAAAGCTTTCCTTTTCCGAAGGCATCAAGAACAAATCTGCGACAGATAGTACCTCTTCGACGGCTTCAAGTTTTCCAAGGAAGCGAGTATCATCACAGGTACCTAATTCACGGCAAAGTCGTTCCATTTTATCTCGCTCAGGACCATCACCTACCAATAATAATTTGGCAGGAATTACTTTTCTAACCTCAAAAAATACTTGTATTACATCCTCCACCCGTTTTACTTTTCTGAAATTTGAGGTGTGAACCAAGAGCTTTTCACCATTAGGACAAATAGCAGTTTTGAAATGTTCTTTCTTTAATCTTTTGAAGCGATCCAAATCAATAAAGTTTGGAATTACTTCGATATCCCGAGTCACGTCAAAATGCGCATAAGTCTCTCGTTTCAAATCTTCGGAAACAGAGGTAACGCCATCGGATTGGTTGATGGAGAAGGTGACTACCGGCTCATAGCTGGGGTCTTTTCCTACCAATGTGATATCCGTGCCATGCAAAGTAGTAATTACTGGAATTTGGATTCCTTGGGTTTTCAGAATCTGCTTGGCCATATAGGCTGCAGAAGCATGTGGGATCGCGTAATGAACATGAAGTAAATCCAATTTTTCATACTTAACGACACTCACCATTTTACTAGCAAGGGCTAGTTCATAGGGAGCATGCTCAAACAAAGGATAGCTTTTGATGTCTACTTCGTGGTAAAATAGATTTTCACTAAAAAAAT
>Ga0136655_1000491_pt1 | contig 17855 bp, 13 predicted proteins | sample CPBDNA_2_FD_94863 | JGI IMG/M metagenome (GOLD analysis project Ga0136655, IMG submission 94863) | Freshwater to marine salinity gradient microbial communities from Chesapeake Bay, USA - CPBay_Spr_15_0.8_DNA (version 2) | ecosystem: Environmental > Aquatic > Marine > Coastal | place: USA... | reverse complement strand
GAGATCAATCGCGGAAGTCAAGTCGAACCAGGAGCTTCAGAAAAAGAGTATGTCCAATGGCAGCGTGGCCTTCTAACCCGTCATTCATTCGATGATATGAAAGCCTGGATTGACACAACCATGAACCACGACAATATCTGGTTGGTATTGGTGATTCACGGAGTTGAAAACTTAGGTTGGGAAGCCAAAACGAGAAATGAGTTAAAAGATTATTTCTCCTTTATGAAAACTACCGAAAACGAGCTTTGGATTGAAACTTTCCGAGATGTCACCAAATACGTTCAAGCACGCCAAAATACAACCGTAAAAAGCACTCTTGAAAATGGGAAAATCACTATTTCCCTAGATTCAAAACTTGATCCTTTACTATATTCAGTGCCATTAACCATCAAAACTTATATCCCTGATAATTGGGAACAAGCCAAAAGTAGTGACCAAAAAACGCTAACAATTCAAACAGATGAGAAGGGGAAATACATTTTATTTCCATTAACCTTAGCTGAATCGCAGACTATTGTTTCAAAAAACTGATAGAAAATGCTCACTAGTCAGAAACACCTCTTCAACCTAGACTCAGGCTTCCATTACCTAAATAATGCCTATCGAGGTCCTCAGCTTAAATCTTCAGAAGAAGCAGGGATTGCCTCGATAATCCAACAGCGAAATCCTTTTCAGTTAAAACCAACTGATTTCTTTGAAGGGGTAGATTCAGTTCGAAAGCTTTTTGGGAAACTGGTCAATTGTGAGTCTTCCGATGTGGCCATCATTCCATCCACTTCCTATGGATTCTCTTCTGTTTTAACCAATCTCAAACCGAAAGTTGGCGGAAAAGCCATTGTGGTTCAGGACGAATTTCCAAGCGGTTATTTTTCCATAGCACGCTGGGCAAGAGAAAATCAAGCTACAATTGAAACTATTTCTCCAGATCCAACCTCAACTTCCAAAGGGGAATCCTGGAATTTAGCTTTATTGGGAGCAATCGATATTAAGACTTCGGTGGTTTTAATTTCTTCAGTTCACTGGATGAGTGGGGTCAAATTTGACTTGGAAGCTATCGGCGCAAAATGCCAGAAAATGGGCGCTGTATTCATCGTGGATGGAACACAATCCGTTGGGGCGATGCCAATAGATGTAAAAGCCTGTCAAATTGATGCGTTAATTTGCGCTACTTACAAATGGTTACTCGGTCCATATTCACTTTCTATAGCTTATATAGGTGAGAAATTTCATAATGGAATCCCCCTTGAAGAATCATGGATGAATCGGGTAAATGCCAGAGATTTTGGGAGATTATCCGAATATGCATCAGATTACAATCCTGGAGCAGCGAGATACACTGTTGGGGAGGCTGCGAATTTTGTCTTGATGCCTATGCTCCAAGCTAGCTTGAATCAAATTATAGATTGGACTCCAGCTGCAATTCAAAACTACTCCAGCTCACTTAATCAGCCATTGATTGATTTCATTGCGCGTATCGGGGGAAGCACTGAACCCGAGCCATTTTTAGGGCAGCACCTTTTTGCACCACTTCTACCAAAAAGTATTAACCCTTCAGATTTAAAACAAGAGCTAGAGGCAAATCAAATTTTCGTCTCCATGCGTGGAGAATACCTCCGGGTTTCCATCAATGTATTTAATGAGGCGAAAGACATCACCGCATTAATGCACGTTATCGAACAGCAACTTTGATCCGTATAGCATTTAAAAACCCAACCTATGAAGGCTCAAATCTATACTCAATATGGTCCTCCTTCGGTCATACACTTTGCGGAAATCACAAAACCTTCGATTGGGAAATCTGATATTCTCATCCAAGTCATCGCATCAACTGTTAATCGAACCGACTCAGGATTTAGAAGTGCAGAATATTTTGTCAGTAGATTTTTTTCAGGACTTTTCCGTCCAAATCAACCAGTTTTAGGATGCGAGTTTGCAGGAATCGTGTCAGAAATCGGAAGCGAAGTATCCAAATTCAAGGCGGGCGATCGAGTATTTGGTTTCGACGATGAAGGCTTTGGCGGACATGCAGAATTCAAAGTAATCCATGAAAATAAAGGCGTGACACTGATTCCTGAAGGATTGGATTTTGAAACTGCTGCTGCATTGAGCGAAGGGTCCCATTATGCATTAGGAAATATAAGAGCTGCCAATGTTCACGCTGATCATCATGTACTAGTTATTGGAGGGACCGGAGCAATCGGATCTGCAGCGATCCAACTCATTAAAGCAATAGGCTCAAAAGTAACCGCTGTATGCCCCGGAGATCATATGAATACGGTCAGGAATCTCGGAGCAGATCGGGTGGTTAATTTTCAAACCGAAGATTTTACCCAAACCGAAGAACGCTATGAATTTATTTTTGATGCGGTGGGAAAAAGCCGTTTTTCAATTTGTAAACCATTATTAAAGGAACATGGAGTCTATATCTCTACCGAATTGGGTCCTGGATTAGAAAATATATTTTTGGCACTCAAGCATAAATTCACCTCTGGAAAGAAATTGCTTTTTCCTATCCCTTCCTTTTCTCAAGAAGACATCAATTTTCTAAAAAATCAATACGAACAAGGGCATTTCAAGCCTTTAATTGATCGTGTATACGAGTTTGATCAAATCGTTGAAGCATATACTTATGTGGAGACTGGACAGAAAATCGGGAATGTGATTCTTCGTGTTGGTAACCCTAATTGAATGCAGAAAGTCATGCTGAATTTTGATTCGCCAACCTGAGTAGTAACTTCGGGAATAATTGATCATTCATTTGAATACTCCCGGCTAAGCTCCATGTTCCAATCTTTCTTACAGCTCAGTCTTCGAACGCTTTTCAAGAAAAATCTCCGATTTACCCTGATCAACAGCTTTGGATTAGCTGTTGGCCTTGCAAGTTTTTTATTGGTCTCCATGTTCATCTATGACGAGTATCAATATGATGGGTACCATTCTAATTCCGATGAGATTTATCGAGTTGTACTTGATTTCAACAGTGATGGAACACAGACCAATTGGGCTAAAACTTCTGCACCAATAGGCAAAAACTTAATCGGAGCTTTTCCAGAAGTGAAAGAAGTGATGCGCCTTCGAAAAAACCCGGGGACTGATTTGCTCAGTTTTGAGGATCGTAAATTCTATGAGGAACAGGTTTACTTTGCTGATAGTAGCCTCTTTCGAATTTTTGACATCCCCCTTTTACGAGGAAATCCCAAGGAAGCCCTCTTGGAAAAAAACTCTATTATCCTGACGGAGGAGATGGCAAAGCGATATTTTCCAACAAGCGATCCGATCGGAAAGTCCTTGCTTTTCAATAATGAAGTCGAGCTGACAATCACTGGATTGATGGCTGAAATGCCCAGTAACTCGCATTTTGTGGCGGAGGCTTTTATTACTTTTTCTTCCTTGGATGAATTGATCGGAGAAGCCCGACTCTCCAACTGGGGGCAGTTTGATCACTATACTTATGTGCTTTTGCAGGAAGGATCAGACCCCAATTCTGTAGAATCAAAACTTCCTCAAATCTTAAAAAACCATGCGCCGGAATGGGTTCAGGAAAAGGAGTCACTCTTTCTTCAACCCCTCAAATCGATTCACCTGAATTCAAATCGAAAGGATGAAATCATCCCTCCAAGTGATGCGCGCTATTCCTTTATCCTAGGTACAATTGCCCTTTTCATTTTATTGATGGCTTGTGCCAATTTCATCAATTTATCTACTGCGACTCAAGCCGCTCGGGAAAAAGAAATTTCTATTCAAAAGATTCTGGGAGCGAGCAGATTGAATTTAGTCAGCTATTTTTTTCTCGAAACCCTGGTAATCTGTTTAATCTCTTTAGGGTTAGGGTTGGGAATTGCGTTGATTTCCACACCTTATTTCAATGAGATCACAGGCAAAACACTCAATTTATTTGTAAGTACTTGGTTGATTTTACCAGCCTTGATTTTCACGCTTTTGATTGCTTTGGTTGCTAGCATTCTACCTGCATGGCAAGCAATCCAAGCGGGAGTTGGATCTACGAAAAGAACGAATGGAACGATTGCTATTTCAGCGATTCGGAGCACATTAATCACCTTCCAATTCGCCATTTCAATTTTCTTACTCATTGCCACTGGGATTGTATCTCAGCAGTTCAGTTTCCTGAAAAGTCAACGGTTGGGGTTTGACAGCGATCAAGTGATCATCATTCCAGTTAAAGATCGAAGTCAAAACCCGAGGCACGAAACCCTTTCTTCTGAACTCAATCAAATCCCTGAAGTAGCCCAAGCCAGCTTCTCCTCAAGTACGCCTGGCAATACCACCTCTCTCACCTATACTTATTCTTTTGTGGGGACAGAGGCTGGAGAAAACTCCATGTCGGCATTTCTGATCGATGAGAATTTTCTTAACCTCTATGAAATCCCAATTAAAGAAGGCAGATCCATTCAGCTTAATCCTCTTGATTCTATTCCTGAAGTTTTAATCAATGAAGCTACAATTCGTCAGTTTGGATTGAAAGAACCAATCGGGATGGAAGTGAAAGGCAAAGTGAATGGAAAAATTGTTGGGATTGTAGATGATTTCAACTTTTCCACACTACACGCTGGAGTCGACCCGCTAATCCTTTATGGTTTTGTGCCTTCTTTCCGTTTTGTTTCAGTGAAATTAAAAGCGGGTGAAATAGAAGCAGGAATTGCCGCTTTGGAGAAAAAATGGCCAGAGCTCTACCCTGGATATCCACTTGAATTTAGTTTTTTGGATGATCAGATCGATCAACTCTACCGATCAGAGTATCAATTAACAAAAGCCTATTCTACTTTTTCATTGATCGCAGTAGTCATCGCTGCCATTGGCTTAATAGGATTGACAACCTTCCTCATGTCTAAAAAACTCAAGGAAATCAGTGTCCGGAAGGTTTTCGGAAGCTCAACAGGAGCTTTGATTTTACTGATTTACAAAGATTATATGAAAGTGACCATCACAGCTATTCTTCTTGCCTGGATTGCTGGATACTTTTGGATGGATCGATGGCTTAGCGAGTTTGCATTTCAGATTAACCCACATGCTGGATACTTCTTGATTCCTGCTGCGCTTATGGTTTTAATTCTATTGATCAGTACTGGCTTACAAATAGTAAAAGCAACCCAGATCAATCCAGTAAGTAACCTTAAAGAAAATTAGTAGTTTACCCTTCGGGATTAAATCTAATTTGGAACCTCACCCAACTGTCATAAACATCAAGAATGTGAGTATTCCAATCACTAATCCCAAAATGAAGACATTATATGCATGTCTGAGTAAGCTATATTTTTTATTGAGCACTTTCCCCTGGTAGTATAATGAAATCCCCATGTGTTCATGGATTTCTGCTTTGGAAGGAAGGATTCGCTCAATCTCCAACAGGTATTCATCCAAAGTATAGGTGGAGCTTTCCCCAAAAAAGAGCATACTTGATTTTGGCTTTACTGCCGAAGGTGGAGTTTTGCCCATAATTTTTGGCTTCGCAGCCTGAACCGCCAAAATTGTTGACGTCAAACAAGTTGACAGTAAAAGTAAAATAGGAATCAAAGTAAGTGGATTTTTAATATCCAATCCATGGGAAATAGACCCATAACCAATAATCGCTATCGTTGAAGAAATCACAAGGGCATTAATACTAATAATGATATTAGCTTTATTATCAGCAATCTGAAGCAGATTACAATTATTTTTAAAAGTCACTCTAAAAAAAGTCTGACGTTCGCGTTCAGTTTTTTCTTTTTTGACTTTGGTTACCTCTTCTTCCATAGTTGGATTATTTCGAGTTTAATTCGAGTTTAAGTTAAAGAATAATTTATCCTAAAAATAGGACCTTTAGTCTAGAGATCAATGCCTATTGGAGTTCAATGTTTTAATCACTGATTCAGAAACCGAAACCCTCACAGGTGTTCGCTTGAAGATTAAATTCGTCTATTTTTTATTCCAATCTTCAAAATGTTTGCTTTTATACCATTCATTTTAAATAAATTGAAGAATGAATTTTTTAAAAAAACCAAAAACAAATTAATTTTAATCATGAGCGATCTAAAGAAAGAAGAAATCAAGCAGGAGGTTTTTGACCTTTACGATGCATACGCACACAATCAAATTGACCGTAGGACTTTTGTAGAAAAGCTTTCTATCTATGCCGTAGGTGGTATTACAGTGGCTTCGCTTATGAGTGCGATGATACCTGACTACGTCAGCACTAGAACTATCTTGAAGGATGACGAGCGATTGAGTTCCGACTATGTGATGTACAATTCTCCAAAAGGAGGCGGATCAATAAAAGGCCTTCTTTCAATCCCCACAGATAAAAAAGGGAAAGTGCCCGGGATTGTTGTTGTACATGAAAACCGAGGACTAAACCCTTACATCGAAGATGTCGGAAGAAGAGCAGCTGTAGCAGGCTTTATTTCTATTGCTCCAGATGCATTGACTCCACTGGGTGGATATCCAGGAAATGACGATGATGGCAGAGCTATGCAATCCAAGCGAGATCGGGATGAAATGCTCGAAGACTTTATCGCTGCCTATGACTATTTGAAAAACCATCCCGATTGCACAGGAGAAATAGGTGTAGTAGGATTCTGTTTTGGTGGATGGATTTCCAACATGATGGCTGTTCGAATTCCTGAATTAGGGGCTGCCGTACCTTATTATGGAGGTCAACCAACCGCTGAGGAAGCTGCAAAAATCAAGGCTCCTTTAATGCTACATTATGCAGGATTGGATGAGCGAGTTAATGCCGGATGGCCAGCATATGAAGCAGCTTTAAAGGCAAATGGTGTAGAAAACACTGCTTATTTTTACCCCGATACAAATCACGGTTTTCATAACAATACCACTTCCCGGTATGATGAAGCAGCGGCAAATTTATCTTGGGAAAGAACCATTAAATTCTTCAAAGAAAAACTAAAAGGATAGAAATTCTTTTTCAATAGGTCATCCAAACTTCAATAGAAAAATCTACCATGGATTTTATTGACTATTACAAATCTCTGGGGCTGGCAAAGACAGCCAGCCCTGAAGAAATCAAAAAAGCGTATCGAAAGTTAGCTAGAAAATATCACCCTGATGTCAATCCGAATGACAAGGAATCCGAGCGGAAGTTCAAAGAGATCAACGAAGCTAATGAAGTCCTGAGCAATCCAGAGAACCGTGCCAAGTATGATAAATATGGTAAGGACTGGAAGCATGGGGAAGAATATGAGCAACAACAAAAGCAACGAAGAAGTACCCAAGGCCAAAGTGGTAGACAGCAAGGATATTCAGGTCAAGGTTTTTCTGAGAGTGACTTTTCAGAATACTTCGAATCAATGTTCGGAGGCGGTGGATCAAGTTTTAGGCAAGGAGGCAGAAGCGTAAAATACAAAGGCCAAGATCTCAATGCGGAATTGCATTTAAATTTAAGGGATGTCTACGAAGACTTTCCCCAAGTCCTAGATGTGGGGGGAAATAAAATCCGAGTGACCATAGGTGCCGGTATAGAGAATGGGCAGACAATCAAAATCTCAGGAAAAGGTAGCCCAGGAGCCAATGGAGGACCAAATGGTGACCTTTACATCAAAATTCAATTGAAGAATGATACCGATTTTCACCGGATGGGAAACAACCTCCATAAAAACATTGAGCTGGACCTATACACGGCGATCCTAGGAGGTGATTTGTTGACCGATACTTTTGACAGCAAAGTAAAACTGAAAATCGCTCCCGAAACTCAAAATAATACAAAGGTGAAGCTGAAAGGGAAGGGGTTTCCTGTCTACAAAAAGAAAGGGGAATACGGAGATTTGATTCTTACCTATTCAATTAAACTTCCGAAAAATCTAACCGAAAAAGAGAAGGAATTATTCAAGGAACTTAAAGCCCTGAGATGAAATGGAAAATCAAAAATTAGTCTTGGTTGAAACCTTATGTACATATTACAAACTCGAAGCCTCTTTTTTTGAATCGCTGGAAGAAATAGGATTGCTCATTTTGGTTCGGGATCATGAAGAAATCTATATCCCGGAAGAGAAGGTCACTGATTTAGAAAAAGTCCTTAGACTACACAAAGAATTAGATGTCAATCTAGAAGGGATTGATGTGATTTTAAATTTGCTAGTGAAGGTGGAATCGTTACAGACCGAATTAACGCTAGCCAAACAGCGCCTGGGTTATTTTGATAAGGAGATTTAAAATAGAATCATGCGATCACAAGTGAATCAAATTCAATCATCCGCAACACTTGTGGTTGAAAAAAAATCAAAGTATCAACAAGCCCTGTTCCAGTAGAATTTCCCAGACTTCGGACTCAAGCAATTCTTCAAAATCTCCCAAATCAACCTCATACCATGCTCGGATGGTCTTGATTGTTTTTAAGTTTTGCTGATAAGAAACTTCCTGAAGTAATTTTAAAACCCATTCTGCAAACTCAGTTGGGAGCTCCATCGCAAAATCCTCCTTTTTCCCAGAGAAAATCAAATCCGAGAAACCTTCATTTTCACCTTCCAATAGTTCAGGCTCCTCTCCTATCCAGATGATCCGCTTTTGATCTTTGAAAGATATGGGCTCTTCTTTTTCTAATTCCTTTAAAATATAATCTTTGGCCACAGAAGGGTTGGGCACTTTAGAATCAAACCATTCTTTTAGCGGAATATCAAATCCTATCCCATGCATGTAATTGAACAATGACTTACGAAGTCCTTCGCTAAATAGCTCATGAGCTCCACCTGTGGGGTCTTCGTGCTGAAGTTCATTATTGGCAAAGCTTCCTTCAGCACCGATAGTTTTTACTGAAAAAGCAGTTGGATCTATGCCCACAGGACTATGAACTGTCATCGCAAATCGATGCCAAAATCCAGATTGCAACACGCCAGTCTCGAATAATTGCCGCACCATTTCCAGAGAATCAATAGTCTCCTGAGCCGTCTGAGTAGGGAAACCATACATTAAATAAGCATGAACCATGATGCCTGATTGGGTAAAATGGTTGGTGACTCGTGCCACTTGACTTACAGTTACTCCTTTTTTGATCAGTTCTAAAAGCCGATCTGACGCCACTTCCAAGCCACCGGATACAGCGATGCAACCTGAGGCTCGGAGTAGCCGACAAAGCTCTGCCGTAAAGCTACTTTCAAAACGAATATTCGTCCACCAAACTACTGTCAGTCCTCTTCTTAAAATCTCAATCGCCAAATCTCGCATCAATGCCGGAGGAGCAGCCTCATCTACAAAATGAAACCCATTTTGGCCTGTTTGCGTCATGATTTCTTCGATCCGATCACAGAGAATCTCTGCATTAATTGGCTCGTATCTACCGATATAATCCAATGAAATATCACAAAAAGTGCATTTACCCCAATAGCAGCCATGAGCTAGCGTGAGCTTATTCCATCGACCATCAGACCAAAGTCGATGCATGGGATTGGCTATTTCAATCACTGATAAATAATCCCGAAGTCTTAAATCAGAATAGTCTGGAGTTCCGGTATCTCGCTGCGAAATATCTTTAACTGCAGAATTATTCAAAAACTTCACTTCCGAATCTATACGAACAAAAGTTCGCTTCAATTCATTGATTGGTCTTTTCCCCTCCAAATGCTCTAAAAGTAAGCGAATCGGTGCTTCTCCATCGTCCAAAACAATGTAATCCACATAATCAAAAACTCGCGTCTCTTTCAGAGATCTGAGTTCGGTATTTGGGTAACCTCCACCCATCCAGATTTTAATCTCCGGATAATGCTTTTTTAAGTATTGACCGCATCGGAATGCTCCATAAAGATTGCCTGGGAAAGGGACTGAAAAAGCCACAGAGTTGGGCTGATAAGTTTGGATTTTCTCCTCAAAGAGCGCTAGCATAATCTCATCTATCATTCCAGCTGGACTCTGTAGCGCTAGCTCCATCTCATCAAAGGTGCTTGCAGATAACCCTAGGCGCTCAGCATATCGACTAAACCCAAAATTAGGATCTACTGCCTCTTTGATCAAATCCCCCAAATCTTCCAAGTAAAGTGTAGCGTAATAGCGCGCTTTGTCTCGAATCCCAAGCGTTCCAAAAGCCCATTCTAAATCCTCTAATTGCTCAAATCGACTTGCCTCCGGCAAATAATCTCCTTCCGAAATCGTATAGGCAAGCGTGGGATTTTTATCCTGAAGAAAGGCGATCACCGGATCAATCGTCTGGACGTATTTTTTACGAAGTCGGTAGATCCTTGCAGAATTTTCCGATAATTGATCCAACTCCTCAGAGACTATTTCAAAAACATCTTGAAGTCCTTTTTTAGAAAATAGCTTCAAAATCATCTCTATACCTAAATCGACCTGATTGGAGGTCACCTTCAGGGTATTTAAATAACCTTTCAAATATGCCGTCGCAGGGTAAGGCGTATTGAGTTGGGTAAGCGGAGGGGTGATGAATAGAACCTTATTTGTCAAAATCGAAATTGAATTAGTAATCCAAAGTTCGGAAAGAATCCCTAGAACCTAGTCAAACATTGAAATAAAACGATCCATTGGAAGCTGTTCGAAGGCTGAAAGTTTTAAATTAATTAGATTTACATATCAAAAAGTATTAAAAATGAAAGAGAGCAAATTCAACATAGCCGTCTTGATTGACGGAGACAATGCCCAAGCAAAACTTATTAAAGAGATTTTAGAGGAAGTATCCAAATACGGAAAAGCGACGATTCGAAGAATCTACGGCGACTGGACTACTCCACATATGAATAGCTGGAAAGAAGTCATTAACCAATATTCCTTTAATCCCATTCAGAAATTCTCTTACACCACAGGCAAAAACTCGACTGACAGTTCATTGATCATCGACGCAATGGATATTTTGCATAGCGATAGTGTGGACGGATTTTGCATAGTATCTAGTGACTCCGATTATACCGGTTTGGCAAAGCGAATTCGAGAAGAAGGAATGTTTGTAATGGGAATTGGCAGAAGATTGACTCCAAAAGCTTTTGTCCAATCTTGTGAGATTTTCACTTTTGCAGAAAACCTTATCCCTGAGTCCGTAAGTGAAAAACAATCAAAGTCTACCGAGAAATCAAGCAAATCTCAGCCTAAAAAGACCTCCACAAAATTAGAAGATCCTACTAAAGAAGAGCTTTTCAAAGAATCGCCAAGTTTGGATTTAGAAGTAATTGATAAGGCGTTTGAGATCGCATCAGACGAAGAAGAGGAAATTCACATCGCTAAAATCGGCGCCTCTTTGCGAAAAATCGATCCGAGTTTTGATCCCAGATCTTATGGTTACCGTAATCTCACTGAGCTCTTCAAAAGTTTGGATAAATACAAAGTGATCCGTAATGAAGTTAATGGATTGAATTACCCATTGGTTAAGTTGAAGTAACTGTCAGTAACCTTTCAAAAATCTAAAATTCAAAAGCCTAACAAAAAAAGGGTCTGATTTCTCAGACCCTTATAGGCTTAAAAGAGAGCTGAATTCATTATTTACTTTCTTTGATATAACCCCATCCTAACTTTTGCTTCATCACGATCTCTAAAATTCCATCAGGAACTGATCCGACACCGGGAATCAAATTAGCAGTAGTGAGCTTATATCGGTCTAGACTCATTTGGCATACTTTAAAAGATACATTTTCCTTTTTAGCCAAGTCTTCCAGATCCTTTGAAACTGATGATTTTTCCTTTAAAACCATATCCAAGGCACTACTATAAATTACCATCTCAAATTCCGAATCAGGATATTGATTGGACATCATAGAGATATGTCTCATGGCAGATTGATGAACACTCGGGTCGCCACTCGTTACATCAAAAACAATTTTGACCTGCTGAGTCTGAGAAATCGCAGCTATGGATAGTAGCGATCCCAAAAGAAGTAATAATGACTTTTTCATAGTTTTTTAGTTTATCCGCCTGCAAAAACATACGCACATCCATGCTCTTGTGCTCTTCCCAAAGCCCAAACACCAGATGGAACTACCTGAACCTCTGGATGAACACCACTTAGCATGTCTTTGTAGACATCCTGCATTTCCATTTTCATTTTAGCCGCAATAGCACTGCTATTTACTTGCAGGGCTAAGTCACATACACAAAACATAGCGCCCCGTTCATGAAGGGCTTTTATCCCCTGTATTTGAGGCATTGGGAAATCACCCGGCTTTGGATCATAATATGGATTTCTTAAAGACGCATTTCCGGTCGCAGGATCATTAACACCAAATGCCTCTCCTAGCTTATACTTAGCCCATAGCCTGTCCTCCAGCGCAAAGCCAACACCACTGTGACGAAGAACCGTCATAGCTGTAATATCGCCATCAGGACTATCTGTCAGATTATTTGAATAATAAAACACCCAATTCCAAATAATAGGAAACCCCTCATGAGGGGTGGAACCATCGTAAACTACACGATGAGAACCTTTGATCTTTTTAAACCATTCATCGGCTTCATGCATAGGCACATCACTTCCTTTTACAGGATTACCGGTTGCAGGAATTGCCAAACCGGCCAACCCTGCCACGGTTGATCCGAGCGCTACTTTTCCAATAAAATTTCTTCGAGAATTACTAGTTAGATCTTTCATTCAAAAATAATTTATGTTAAAATATCCTTGACGTAGTTAAAAAGCGGCTTATTGAATGTACTCATTTAATCTGTAAAAAAGTAATTATCTCACTGAAAATGAATTGATTAAAAATTTAATTTAAATCTTTTTTCAAGATTTTTTTGTGAATAACAAAGAAAAAAATCCAAAAAATCAACCTTGAAAAGGTGCCGAAAAATATTTCGAGAAACTTAGAATAATCATAATTATTAACCTCACAGGGGTCGCTTATCTGATTCCAACTTATTTTTTTAAGTACTTATTTTTAAATTCAAGATGAAAAATCAACCTTCTATCTCTTTAAAAAATGGTTTGAAGAAGTGGGTGTTATTATTTCATATATTTCAACTCCCCTCATAAATTGATATGTCACTAAAAGTTATCATCACAGGCACGACCGGAATGGTTGGCGAAGGCGTCCTGCTTCAGTGCCTACAAAATCCTCACGTGGAAAAAGTACTTGCGATCAGCCGAAAACCCAATGGCCATTCTCATCCAAAACTTCAGGAAGTAATTCATGGGGACTTCTCTGATTTGAGTGCTATCGAATCAAAATTGGCAGGTTACGATGCTTGCTTTTTCTGTGCTGGAATCTCATCTGTGGGGGTCAGCAAGGAAGAATATGAGCGAATCACTTACGATTTGACCTTGGCATTCGCAAAAACTTTAGTAAGGCTAAATCCAGAAATGACCTTCACCTATGTTTCAGGTCAAGGCACCGATGGAACAGAAAAAGGAAGTTCCCACTGGGCTAGAATTAAAGGTAAAACTGAGAATGATTTGCACAAGCTTCCTTTCAGGCAGGTTTTCGCCTATCGCCCAGGCGTAATGAAACCAACTGCGAAAAATTCCCTCCACGTACTTTCCGCTTACAAATATTTCGGCTGGATCTATCCCATTGGTCGAACTCTATTCCCAAATGGCTTTAATACGCTCGCAGAAGTGGGCGACTCCATGGTCAACGTTACGTTGAAAGGATTCGATAAATTTATCCTGAATGGAAAAGAAATTTCAGAGACTTCTAAATTTTAACTTGTTATAGACCACAAAGAAGTGAATCATTAGCAGATTTTATTCATCCAGTTGAACCCAACTGTCTGATGTCAACAGTGTTTTTGAAGTTCACTTTTCCCACATGACCTTTCACTGGGGATACTATGCTAAATGTAACTACTATGATCCTAAACCCAGTCCAGCAAGTTCTCCTGATTTCTACCTAGCAAGCATCTCAAGTTTTGCCCGAACCTATTCAAGGGATTAGTAGCTGGGTCAGAAAGAGAGATCTGCAGCAAGACTAGCGATTTCAGAAAATGTAATTCAACTACAAACCAAATTGGTTTAACACGCCTTTTTCATTTCGAACAATTAGGTTTGCGGGGCTTTCACTAATCCGAGGAAAGGCTAACAATAGCTCTTTGCTACCCTATCTGAAGCTAGCTTTATTGTAGCTAGAAAAACCTTTGAAGTCGGAGTAATATTTCCCTCAAACTAAAAGGCCCCTTCAGAAAAGGAAGACTTTCAAACGAAGGCAATCCTAAAATATATTTTTATACCTTTTGCCACCCAACCTGAAGGCCTCACCCATGACCTATAGATTCCTGATTCTAGTCCCTTTTACTATTGCGCTGCTTTCTTCCTGTCAAAACTTAACCGAGAATAAAATCACCGAGCTTTCATCTCCCGATAAGACACTGCAAATCCAGCTTTTTGCAGGAAATGACAGTCCTATTTTGCATTATTCCTTGCTTTGGAAAGACTCCCTGCTCATTGGATTATCTCCATTAGGGATGGAACTGGATGGAGAAGCATTTGATAAATTGAGCATCAAAAATATTGAGCAATTTGAGAAAGACACACTCTTTTCACCTGTAATAGCTTCAAAGCGCAAAGTTTTTCATGATCACTATTCAGCAATCCGGATCAATTTTGACCAGCCACTTTCATTAGAAGTTAGGATGTATAATGAAGGCTTGGCTTTCCGATGGATAGGAAAATCGGATTCTGATTTGAAGGTAATTAATGAAACTTTCGAAGTGAACCCCACCGAAGAGTCTCGCCTTTTTTATGCACCCTATGAGCAGGAGATTGAACCTGGAATCAAAAATTATCTAATCAGAGCAAGAGATCGATTCAAAGGCCTTTTTGATGTCTCCTATCCTTACGAAAACCACTTCGAAACCAAATATCAACAGGATGCGATATCCGAACTCAGCGAAAATAACCACCTGTTTGCTCCAGTTTTATTACAGACTCCCGGAGCGAAGTATCTTGTAGTAGCTGAATCTGATATAGCTGATTACCCGGGCATGATCCTGCAAAAATCATCCCGAAACGGGGTTAAAGCCCGCTTTGCTCCTTTTCCGCTGGAAGAAGAAATCCCTGTGGACACGTTGAATTATTGGAGACTGAAAAAAGTTTCTAAAGCTGCTGATTTCATCGCATTGACGAATGGACAACGAAACTTCCCTTGGAGGGTAATCATGGTAACCGATAACCCCGCAGATATTCCTGCTTCAGATCTGATTCTGAAACTGGCAAGCCCATCTAGGCTTTCAGGGGATCTTTCCTGGATTAAGCCCGGACAGATTACAGATGAATGGTTAGTGAATGTCAACTTATTTAATGTGCCTTTTGCTTCAGGTAAAAACACTTCCTCTTACAAATACTACATCGATTTCGCTAAGAGCTTTGGGCTGGAATATATTATGATTGACGAAGGTTGGTACTTGAACGGAAACCTGAAAAAGTTGAACAAGGAAGTGAGCCTTGATTCTATTTCCGCTTATGCCAAAGAGCAAGGGATTGGACTTGGCTTATGGTTTAATGCTACAGATTTGGACGAAACCTTGGACGCAACCTTGGGGAAATATGCTGCTCTTGGTGTCAAGGTGATTTTAATCGACTTCATCAATCGGAATGACCAGAAAGCAATGAATTTCTATGTGCGAATTGCGGAGGCCTGTGCTAAACATAAGATGATGCTGAATCTTCATTCTGCTCCTGCCCCAGCAGGATTTGAAATCACCTACCCACATGCTGTGACTCGAGAGGGCGTCATGGGCTCCGAATGGAATGGCTGGTCCAAATTCGTAACGCCTGACCACAACTTGACTATTCCTTTCACTAGAATGTTTTCAGGATCGCTGGATTATGAACCCGGACTCCTAGATAATTCAAGTGAGGAAGGATTCCGGAATATTTGGGGAAAGCCAATGGCGCAGGGAACCCGAGCTCATCAATTGGCGATGCATATAGTTTATGATAGTCCTCTTCAATATTTCGTAGGAAATCCATCGCAAGGATTCAAAGAACCTGAGTATATGAACTTCCTGGGAAGCATTCCAACAACTTGGGACGAAACAATCGTTTTAGAAGGATTGCCTGCAGAATATATCGTAACTGCCCGATTAAAAGACGGCGTTTGGTACATCGGAGCAATGAGCAACTGGACTGAGCGAGAACTCACCCTTGACCTGAAAAATCTTGACCTGACTCAGTTCAACCTAACCGGAATCATAGATGGAGTAAATAGTAACAACTATGCCGCCGATTATCAATTTATCTCCAAAACAGGCATTACTGATCAAAAACTGAAGATCAGGATTGGAAAAGGAGGTGGTGGTGTATGGAGAATTGAGCCAATTCATGAAGGAATAGATTGAAAGCCAAGCTCTTTTAATTAGCTTACTTTTTATTAAGAATCACCCAAAGCCCAGTCTATGACCAAGTCATCTACACTTTCTTTCAGATTTTCAGCCTTTGTCTTCGCTTTCATTTTCAGCGTAGGTACAGTTTTTTGTCAATCGACAACAGACGATTGGCTGGTAGATAATAAACCACGCAAAGCGGAAATCATTCAAGTATCTGCAACTGAAATCCAACTTCGAAACGGACTGATTCGGCGTACTTTTTCCATTGCTGACAATGTGGTTTGTTACGACTTCACCAACCTGATGAATGGATCTCAACTACTTCGAACCATTATGCCTGAAGCTCGAATCACCTTAAATGGCAAAACCTATGAGGTTGGAGGAACGCTGCCAGTCAAAGAAAAAGGCTATTTCAAGAAAGAGTGGCTAACCGAAGTAGAAAACCCCAAATCCAATTTTCAGTATCAATCCTTTGCCATATCTGAGATTCAGCCTCAGTTCCCATCCAAAACCCAGTTTTGGACAAGTGCGGAAAAACTTTCCGGAGGGAAGAAAATCTCTTTTTCCTATCTACATCCTGATCTGGAGGGGTTGGTTTTAAAAATTCATTATGAGCTCTTCGACAATCTGCCGTTGATCGGAAAAAGCCTAACCCTAGAAAATACTGGAAACGAGGCCTATCAAATAGATCAGGTAGTTCATGAGATTCTTGGGATGGTGGAAGAAGAGTCCGCTGTGGTCGGAAGTACGGATCAAATGAAAAAACCACACCAACTCTATGTGGAAAATAATTTCGCTTTCAATAATAGCATGCATGCCGAAATCTCCGATCAGGCAACTCACTGGAAAGCTGACTCTACTTACACATCACAAGTCAACTATAACCTAACCACTCCAAGTATTTTGGAGGTTTATCCTGCTAAAGGTGTTGGGATTGAGTTATCTCCCGGTGGGAATTTTCAATCTATTCGTACCTATGAACTGGTACTGGATAGCTATGATCGAGAGCGGAATGGGCTTGCTAGAAGGAAAATGTATCGGGCCTTGACTCCATGGGCGATGCAAAATCCGATTTTCATGCATCTAGTCAGTAAAAATGATGAAGAGGTGAAAACCGCAATTGACCAATGTGTAGCAACGGGCTATGAAGCATTGATCTTAAGTTTCGGAAGTCACATCAACATGGAAGATGCCACTGCTAGTAATATTGAACGCTGGAAAGCTCTTGCTCTATATGCCCATGAACGAGGCATAAAAATCGGAGGCTATTCGCTGTTTTCCTCTCGCACGATCAGTCCAGAAACTGATGTCATTAGTCCATTGACAGGCAAACCCGGAGGAGCATTTTTTGGAAATGCCCCTTGCTTAGGAAGCGAATGGGGATTGGACTACTTGAAAAAACTCAAGAACTTTTTCAGCCAGACAGGTTTCGACATCTTCGAAAATGATGGCCCCTACCCCGGCGATGTCTGTGCCTCCACTTCTCACCCAGGTCACAAAGGCTTGGCGGATTCGCAATGGACGCAATTCCAACTTCAAAAAGAGCTTTACCAATGGATGAATGGAGAAGGGATTTATATCAATGCGCCAGATTGGTATTTTCTTGATGGTACCCATAAAATAGCCATGGGCTATCGGGAAGTCAATTTCGCCTT
>Ga0136655_1000490_pt1 | contig 17857 bp, 11 predicted proteins | sample CPBDNA_2_FD_94863 | JGI IMG/M metagenome (GOLD analysis project Ga0136655, IMG submission 94863) | Freshwater to marine salinity gradient microbial communities from Chesapeake Bay, USA - CPBay_Spr_15_0.8_DNA (version 2) | ecosystem: Environmental > Aquatic > Marine > Coastal | place: USA... | reverse complement strand
TATCGGTAATAAATCTCCCAAAATAGCCTGGTCCCAAAACACGCATAACTATGTCGACAAGTTTTGGGAATTGATCGATGTATTGCTCAACGCCCTACTTTTCGTGTTAATCGGCCTGGAACTATTGATTATTTCCTTGAATACCTCTTACCTTATTTTTGGATTACTGGCAATACCAGTGGCACTTCTAGCTCGGTATTTGGCACTTGCTGGACCTGTTGCACTATTTAAAAAGAAGCTGGAATTTATCCCAAAAACGAACCTGATTATGACCTGGGGAGGCATCAGAGGTGGAATTTCTATCGCATTGGCACTTTCGCTCGAACCCCAAATGGAGCGGGAGCTTTTCCTAACTGTTACTTATGTGATCGTGGTATTCTCCATTATCGCACAGGGATTGACGATTGGTCCGCTGGTGAAAAAAGTGCTTAAAAACGAGTCAAATGCCAGTCCTAGCATTGAAAATAAGACGAGCGTTTAACTTTCCGGACCCAGTTTTCCTTTTGCCGACTCCAGTAATTCTTTGGAATTAAAAACCTTACCTCCTCTGATCACCGTGTGCACAGATCGGGTTCGATTGATATCATCGACTGGGTTGCCTTTCATAATCATCAAATCACCCCATTTACCAGAAGAAATACTTCCCGCACGATCAGCTATTCCAAAGGCTTCGGCATTTTGTTGAGTTGCATAGTAGAGGACTTCTCCTGCGGGAATTCCAATCTCAACCATAGCTGCCATTTCTCGGTGAACGCCAAATCCTCCAAAACCTACCCCCAAATAATTATCCAATAAGAGTGGTCGATCCGTACCGACCGTAATCAAACCTCCAGCTTTGTAATAGCGCAAAAGCGTACCCTGCTTCACTGGGTAAATCAATGCACAAAGCTCGTTAAACGAAGATGGTTTCATGGCCTCCACTAGTTTTCGAGCGAATGGAGTGAGGTATTGATTTTCATTTGCCCAATCTTCAAAAACCGGAGAATCCACCATTCCAATAGCCCCATAAGTTCCCAGTGTCGCATCTAAATAGGCGTCCTTCTCCAAGTAGATTGAAATGATTTCAGCCAATCTTGGATCTAAGGGATCAAGTTGTTTTAAGCTTTGATAGGCATCAATCGAATCCGCAAGCAATCGCCCTCCCAAAAAGTGCTCGATTCGATCAATTCCCATTTCGAGGGCTTCCTGCGGATTGACGGAGTTTCGATATCCCGAATTCAAATGCCCAGTCACCGTCAGATTTTGTTTGTGAGCTTGATCTATCAGAATCGCTAAGTGAGCTGCAGTGATCCCTTTGGCCTTAAATCCCAAGGCTCCTCTTGCCGCCCAGTAATCGACTCGATCGCGGATGTCTTTTTCAGTAAAGTCTGGATTCCAATCTGGCGCAGCCGTTCCAAAATAAGGCCCTGAATGCAAGATTCGAGGGCCTGGCCTTTTCCCTGCATCAATTTCTTGCTGTAAATCCCACATTTTTTCAGGTTCAATTTCACCTGCTGGAAAAGTACTGGTGATGCCATTGGCAAGAAATATTTTGGGCATAGCCAAAGTATCGTCATAGGCTTTATTGGCATAGCTGACTCTATAGTGCGCATGCAAATCAATCAATCCCGGAAGGATATAATCCTCCTTGCTTAGATCTAATGTTTGCCAGCCAGCTGATCCATTGAATTGATCTACAAAAAGTCCATTTTGAATATAGACTTCAGAGTTCGGAAGAAAACTTTTGCTGGAAGTATCAAATACCCACCCTCCTTTTACCAGTAAGTTCTGAGAAAAACCTGGCAAACAGAGCCAAATTACAAACAAGAGAGAGGCTAGATATTTTATATTCATTTGGGCCAAATGGTTAGGAGCAATAAATTTTAAGAATCTTAGATTAATTCGACAAAGCCATGGTTTTAAGAAGGCTGAATTTCATCAAAAGAATGACATAAACAGAACCCTATACTAAGATATTTACCTGGACCCACAACATGGGCTCTTGGAATAACTTACCCTTTAAATGAGGTTTTTTTGGGTATGCTGCTGCTAAACACTTCCCCTTTGTGAAGTATTTCCATATTTTATTCGCATTTACTTATCTTCACGGATAATTAAACTCAACCCTGAAAATGAAGAAATCACATTTATTAAATTTCATCCTTTTAGTTGTTTTGGCTTTTGGATATGTTGCTTGCGGGCCAAAAACCACAACTGAAGAAATCACCGAAGTCACCGAAACACAACCGGAACGATTTGGAGGCCTCGCCCTTTACACCCTTAGAGACTCTATGGCAGCTGACCCCAAAGCCACACTTCAGGCTGTAGCGGATGCTGGATATGCTTATGTAGAAACAGCAAATTATGAAGATGGTAAATTTTATGGAATGGCGCCTGCTGATTTCAAAGCCTATTTAGAATCCCTTGGACTCACCGCAAAGAGCGCACATATGGGAATGGTAACCTTGGAAAATGCAGATCAATTGATTGCTGACGCGAAAGCCGCAGGAATCAGTTATTTCGTAATTCCAGTTCCTCCTATGGGCATGTTTACTTTCGGTCCTGAAGGAATGGGTATGAAAGGAACTAAGGAAGAATTGCTTTCAGTTCTTCAAACACTCGGAAAGAAATGCAGCGAAGCCGGATTGAAGTTGTTGTATCATAATCATGATTTTGAATTCAAACCAATGGCGGATGGCACTGTATTAGCGGATTATATTCTTGAAAATACGGATCCAGCGGATGTGAATTTCCAAATGGATTTATTTTGGGTGACCAAAGCTGAAGCTGATCCCTTGGCTTACTTCGAAAAATATCCTGGAAGATTCATTGCTTGGCATGTTAAAGACATGAATCCCGAAGGTCAATTTGCTCCCGTTGGAACTGGCTCAATTGATTTCAATCGGATTTTGGCTGAGAAAGCAAAGTCCGGAATGGAATATTACTTGGTAGAGCAAGACCAGACTTTTGGCCTTGACCCAATGGAAGCGATCAAAATCAGCCATAAAGGCTTGGAAGAAATAGGTTTTAATTAAGTCAAAAGAATAATTTTTGATACCTGAAAGCCAATCGATAAAACGGTTGGCTTTTTTTATTTTCCTTTGGGACAAAAGTTCTAGTAATTGATTTGGCAGCCTACGAAATTGCTTGCTATGAGTAACACTTCCATTGTTATTATTCTGGCAGTTTTAATCCTTCACTTTTTGATTGGAATCGGCTATTTGCTTTACAAGATCTTTGGAAAAGGCAACGGTAAATAATCACTTAGAAAGAAAAAACCACTTCCATAATATCAGAAGTGGTTTTCAAAAGTTTTAGAAATCGTTCTCTAAAGCAAAAGCGTTAAATTTCGATGTGTTTGGTTATGCCCAATCCAGTTATACCCGTTAGTGGTACGAGCTGAGGCCACCAAGACAAAACTGTATGCACAAGACTGGGGAGGTCGCCAATTCCCTGTTGAAGGGATTGATCGGTTCACAAAGCCCGCCCAATTCCCCATTGCAGGAATATAACTCTCACTGAATACGCCAACGGATTGACCTTCTCCATAAGTTGCATAGAAAGAAACTCCTCGAAGATTCCCCTCTGAATCATTGGCCGTTATTCTAAAATTCAAGCCGTCAGGTGCTGCCCCGATAGTCTCAATCGCACAGGCAGATACTTCATTAGATCCATGTCGGATACTTTCAATAATCGTAGCCGGTAAATGATTATCGATGAAAAGCTGCAAAGTCTGAGATTCACCTGGGACATCTACGAAACCAACTCGCTGATAAAACGTCACTTTTATTTGATAGAGACCTGGTAGTAATGCATTAGTCGGGAATTGGATCAAAAGATCATCTATGGAATAATCCAAAGAAGGATCAGTCAACTCATAAAATCCAAGACTCGAAGGAGCAAAAGACTCCAGCACATAGGTCGATCCATTCCACCTGTAGTTTGACCAATTAGAGATCAGTCTAGCGAAAGATTCTCCGGGACCGGCCACTTCCACCCGATATTTCCGAATGGAGCTTGAATAAAGGGTCTGTAATTTCAACCTATTTCCAATCAGATTGAGTGTTCCACCGAAAGCGGCATTTTGAACTTCCACATAATAGCCTGGATCAGTCGTTGCTCTACCAGAACTCAATATTTTAGTAGTCGGAATTAGTCCCACACTACCTACAATAGGCCCTAATAGTGAAGGAGCAATCACTGGCTTTCTACATAGAATCAGCTGACGAAGTTTTGTAAAATCTTTGTAGAAATTTCCTGGAAAGTCTGTAGTAAATGCAGGATTGCTTGATCTGACCCTAAAACCAAAATAGGTATAAGGTGTACTTAGTGGCCAAGAAAGTGCTACGTTGATTTCATTAAGATCGATCCGGAATTTCCAGATCCGATGCGAAGTACTGGAGTAAGGGCTTGGACCAAACTCTTGAACTACTTCAGAAAGAGACAAGTCTGGGGACAAGCCCGTCCAGGTTCCAGGGCCAAGATACTTTTGTCTTCCAAGTTTATTTGGTTGACCTGGATAAAGACCATAATTCACATCGACATTAGCTGTGATGGATCGGTCTCGATTCGTGTCAAATGAAAGCCAGAAATAATCATTCGTGCTACTGTCATTTCCCGTGTCATCAAGCACATCGAGTGCTAAATAAAGAAATCTAGCATCATTTTTCGCCAGAATATACCCTCTTGAAAATTTGAGTTCCCCGGCATCTTCCCATCCTCCAGAATTAATCGGAGTATTGAGATTGATGGGGTTAACTGCCCATTCACTTTTAAAAGGGAAAGCAAAAAGTAATGGAGTGGTGATGGATAAATTTTTAAGCTTAGCCATTTTTAGTGTGGTTGAATAAAAAAGAAAACTGTAATTGAAAATCTCCAAAAAAATGGAGACGAAAATCTCATCCCATTAAAGGGAACCAAAACGCATTAGTTAAACTAATTTTATAAACAATTGAATGTCAGTCATTTAAAATTAATAATTTGCTCTAAAAAAAGAACTTTCCCAGACATTTATTTTCAAAAAATATAAATTAGATGAAAAAATAAATATCATTTATTAGATACAATCAGAATTGAATCCTGAAGCTTAAATACCTTTTGCATGATAAATATTTGAGTGACCTTGATCCCTATATTGAAATATGAGAGACTATCGAAGATCTATTATTTAAAGAAAAAAAAAGCCTTGAGGAGATCCCCAAGGCTATTCATTATAAGTATTAGATTTATTTAGCTGGTAAAACTTTAGCACTGACTTCTCCAAATCCAACTCGAACCCCGTCCTTTTCACCAAATCCTTTCATGATTACGGTATCCCCATCTTCAATGAATTTGCGTTCCTCTCCAGTATCTAACTTCACCGCCTTGGTTCCTTTCCAAGATAGTTCCAGCATAGACCCGTAGGAATTCTCATCTTTTCCGGAAATGGTACCAGAGGCCATCATATCACCTACATTGATATTGCATCCATTGACGGTGTGATGGGCCAGTTGCTGTGCGACATTCCAGTACATGTATTTGAAATTTGAAGTAGTAACCTTGGATGTCTTTTGACCTTCTGGCTGGATATATACTTCCAACTTCAAGTCAAAATTTCCTGGTCGATCGTATTTCAAATAGTCCAACACCTCAGGTTCTTGTACAGGTCCTTCAATTCGAAATTGCTCCAAAGCCTCAATAGTCACTACCCAAGGGGAAATGGATGAGGCAAAGCTTTTTCCAAGAAAAGGGCCTAGCGGAACATATTCCCAAGCCTGAATATCTCGTGCAGACCAGTCATTGAAAAGCACAAATCCAAAAATATAATCCTCAGCTTCTGAAGTGGAGATAGAGTCTCCCAGTTTGGTCTGCTTACCTGTGATGAATGCCAGTTCCAATTCAAAATCCAATCTTCGGCTTGGACCAAAAGCTGGTTTTTCCATATCAGGATCTTTGAATTGTCCTTTTGGTCTATGTATCGGTACTCCCGAAGGAATAATCGAAGATGCCCGACCATGATAGCCCACAGGTAAGTGTTTCCAGTTTGGCAATAGCGCATTTTCCGGATCCCGAAACATCGCTCCTACATTGGTGGCATGCTCTATACTGCTGTAGAAATCCGTGTAATCTCCAATCTTCACAGGCAAAAGCATCTCCGCTTCTTTCCGGTTGACCATCACTTTACCACGAATCGAATGATCTCGAAGCTCTTCATTTTCTGCTAGAAGCAAATGCTGGACTCGCTCGCGAATTTTCCGGGTTTGTACTTTCCCTAAGGCAATCATCTCATTTAATGATTCCGTTAAAAATAGCCCCTCTGGTAAAAATAGGCTAGCAAAAAACCCTTCTTGATCGAGTATACTAAGATCCACAATCTTGTCGCCAATGGCCACACCAATTCTTGGATTAAGTTTTTTATTTTTAAAAACCCCAAAAGGTAAGTTGTAAATCGTAAAATCTGAGTTCTTGGGAATTTCCACCCAAGTGTTCAGGGTGATCATTGGATTATCGGTCATATAACTGATTCTTGAAAGGGCAAATTTAGGACTTCAAAAGTAAAACAAAAGGAATAACTGAAATGAGCTTGAATTCAATTCTCAATTCGCTCCAACTGAAAAATAGAGAATCATTCAAAAAACAATCATACTCAGACCAAAGCCATTTAACTCCTTGGATTTCCATTCCAAAAAAATAAATATTGAATGTTGATCCTGATCCTTATCTTGAACTACAACCTAATTTATTTCCAATGAAACATAATTTAAGGATTTTAGGATTTTTCGTTTTGAGCTTCGTTTGCTTCTCGGCATGGGCACAAGAAAAATCAATTCTCGATCAGATAGATGAGGTAGGAATTATTGACCAAAAGGTCATGATGCCTATGCGAGATGGAGTCAGATTGGCCACCGATATCTACCGACCAAAAGGAAACGAAAAAGTACCGATCGTATTTTCCAGAACACCCTACAACTTCAATACGTGGGGAAATGGCGAAATGAATACACGAACCATGGAAACCGCACTTTCTTGGATCAAAAAAGGCTACGCTTATGTTGTTCAAAATGAACGAGGACGATACTTTTCCGAAGGAGAATGGGATATTCTAGGCACCCCACTCACTGATGGCTACGACGCAGTTGATTGGATGGCTAAGCAGGCTTGGTCAAATGGAAAAGTTGGAACACTAGGATGCTCCTCCACAGCTGAGTGGCAAATGGCGGTCGCTTCTTTAGATCATCCGGCTTTGGCAGCTTTAGTTCCTCAGGGCTTTGGAGCAGGTGTAGGTAAAATCGGTGACTTTTGGGAGCAGGGTAACTGGTACCGAGGTGGTGCCGGTCAGATGCTTTTCACTAATTGGCTCTACAGTGTACAGCATGACCCGATGGCACCAAAACTCCCAAAAGGAATCGGCCAAGAAGATCTTTTGAGACTTCAGCGCTTTTATGACATGTCACCAGAGTACCCGAGAATTGATTCAAAAGCAACGTTGAGTCACTTACCGATTCAGGATATCCTCAAAGCTGCGAATGGCCCGAAGGGAATCTACGAGGAAATGATTACTCGTAAGCCCAATGATCCTAAATGGTTTAATGGAGGCTTATACCATGATGAGCAACCTTTTGACAAACCAAGCTTCTGGTTCGTGTCTTGGTTTGACGTTTCGGCTGGCCCCAATATCGCTTTGTATAATCACGTCAGAGAAAATGCAGTCTCTGAAATGGCTCGAAACAACCAATACTTGGTTATCGCTCCGGTACTCCATTGCTCTTATACAAGAGCTACAGAAAACACCATGGTCGGCGATCTAAGTGTCGGTGATGCGAGATTGAATTATGATGAGATGATCACTGCTTGGTTCGACAAGTGGCTAAAAGGCGAACCATCGGAGCTAGTATCTGAAATGCCAAAAGTCCAATACTATACCATGGGATCAAATGAGTGGCAAAGTTCGGACGTCTGGCCACCTGCAGAAGCCGTGATGACCACCATGTATTTGGAATCGGATGGTAATGCAAACACTAGATTAGGTTCTGGAAAACTCACTTCAAAAAAACCTAGAAAAGACAGTCCTGACACCTTCAAATACGATCCTATGAATCCAGTGGAATCCAAAGGAGGAAATGTTTGCTGTACTGGAAATGCAGTTACCGGTGGTTCCTTTGACCAAAGCGAAATGGAAATGCGGGATGATATCTTGGTGTACACATCCGATGTATTGGAAGAGGGCGTAGAAGTATCCGGCTTTATTGAATCATACCTTTATTTATCTTCAGATGCCAAGGATACTGATATCACCATCAAACTGATAGATGTACATCCAGATGGTAAAGCTTACAATCTAGATGAAACTATCCAGCGAGTTCGCTACCGAGAAGGCTATGAGAAAGAAGTCTGGATGGAAGACGGAAATGTTTATGAAGTCAAAATGACTCCTATGAGTACTTCGAATTTCTTTGCGAAAGGTCACCAGATCAGAATCGAAATTAGCAGCTCCAACTTCCCACGGTTTGACCGAAATATGAATACCGGTGGAAATACTTATGATGAAACCGAAGGTGTGGTTGCTACCAATTCCATTCATCATGGAGGAAAGAGTCTGAGTAGAATTGTGCTCCCAATGATTAAATAATTACTCATTTAGAGACTAAAACAAAAAAAAGGTGATGGAAAATCACCTTTTTTTATGCTTAAAATAATATTTTCACCCATCTACTTCCTTCACATCATGAATATAATCCTTTCATATAAATTATCTTTAGTATAAACTACTTTTAATTTGTTCAGAAAATAAAATTTAGGAGATTAAAGGTTATATCTAACCAAATTTCCTATGTCAAAAATCTACAAATTTCTGACTACTATGGCCTTTATGTGGCTATCAGTAGGCTGGGCTTGGGCACAATACACCGTGTCAGGCAACGTGTCCGATGAACGAACGGGCGAACCCTTAATTGGCGCGAGTATAATTCTGAAAGGAACAACAAGCGGAGCTATCACAGATCTTGATGGTAACTACACGCTAAATCTTCCCGGTTCAGATCAAAGAGAAGTGGTGTTCTCCTCAATCGGGTATCTTTCCCAGACCATTACGGTCGGTCCTTCAATGAGCACACTGAACGTTCAACTCAAACAAGATGCGACCAACTTAGAAGAAGTAATCGTAACTGGTCTTGCTTCTTCGGTAAAACGTAGTAACCTGGCGAATGCCGTTTCCTCTGTCTCTGCAAGAGACCTCACAGGAACAACCACAATCCAGACTACTGACGGTGCGCTGTATGGTAAAGTCGCAGGAGCAACGATTCGATCCAACGGCGGAGCTCCAGGAGGAGGTATCTCGATACAATTACGAGGTATTTCAAGTTTACAGGGGGCATCTCAACCACTGATCATCGTCGATGGAGTATACATCAATAATGCTTCCCAACGCACTGGTCGTGCTACAGTATCTGGTGCCGGCGGTTCAAATCAAGATGACGGGGCTAATCGATTAGCTGATATCAACCCTGCTGATATCGAAAACATCGAAATTCTGAAAGGTCCATCTGCAGCAGCAATTTATGGGACAAGAGCAAATGCGGGTGTAATCATCATCACTACCAAAAGAGGGAAAGAGGGACGAACTACCGTTTCCCTATCTCAAGATGTGGGTTTTGCTAAGCCACTTAGACTATTAGGCGTGGATGATTGGAGCGAAGATAAAATCAACTTCTTTTTTCCTGAATCCAGAAGACCTGTAGAATTAGAGCGATTTAGAGCTGCGCAAGCAAGTGGCAACTTTACTGATTATGAAGACTACTTCTATAACAACAATGCACTCCTTCTAAACACCAGAATCAATGTTTCCGGTGGAAGTGAGAAAACAAAATTCTTTATTTCCGGAAATATTACAAATGAAGACGGAACCGTAAAAAACACCGGATTTGAGCGATATTCTATCCGAGCTAATGTTGATCATAAAATCACTGACAAAATCAAACTGGGAGTATCTTCAAATTATATCCGATCGAGTACGGATAGAGGATTTACTGGAAACCAGAATAACTCTGGAGCAAGTATTGGCTATAGCATCGCATATGTTCCTAATTACTACGACCTTCGCAGAAGAGAAGATGGGAGCTATCCTGTCAATCCATATTTCTCAGAAAACCCTGTTTCAGTGACAGATAATGGTCAAAACAATTCTCAGGTTAACCGATTTATTCAGGCATTTACCTTGGAACTTGACCTTCTCAAAACTCAAAACAGTTTTTTAAAAGCAACGATATCCGGAGGTTTGGATTTCCTTCAAAACTCATCTGAGGTATATCTTCCTGAGTTTTTACAATTCCAAAGCGGACAAGCTAATCCTGGGGACATCTTAGTGGGAAAGCAGGAAAGCTTCAATACCAATTTTCAGGCAGCACTTGTTTACAACTGGAATCTTGGAAAAGTAAATATGAACTCTCAAGCAGGATTAGTAAGATTGGATTTTGATGATAGCTCTTTATTCAACAGAGGTAGAGGATTAGTCCCTGGACAGAAAAACCTTCAACAAGCTAATATTCAGGAAATCAATAGCCAGTTTAACAGCAAAATCCAAGAAGCTGGAATTTTCCTTCAACAAGAGGCTAATTTCGAAGACAAAATCATCGGTACATTAGGGATCAGATGGGACAAATCAACGCTCAATGGAGACCCTAACCAATTTTTTGCTTTTCCAAGAGCAAGCATGGCTATCAATTTGACCAATTTTGATTTTTGGAGTAGTTCGGTAATCAGTCAGCTTAAGCCAAGAATCGCTTATGGAGAGACAGCAGGCCCTGTAGCTTTCGGCGCCACATTTACGCCACTAGGAGGCACTAATATCGGTGGGCTTTTAGGTTCTACTGTTTCTACTTCTATCGGAAACACGCAGATTCAACCGGAGACCGCTACAGAATTAGAATTTGGGATTGATGCAGGATTCTTCAATAATAGAATAAGTTTGGAGGCAACCTACTACATCAAAAACACCCAAAACAACTTGCAAAACCTGAATCTTGCTCCATCGACCGGTGTAAATACAACACCAAGTAATGAAGCAGAACTTCAGAATAAGGGATTAGAATTAGGACTTTCTGGAACTGTAGTGGAGAAATCAAATTTCCGTTGGTTCTCTAGAATCCTTTACTGGCAGAACGACATCAAAATGACCAAGCTAGGTATCCCAACTTATTTATCAGGTGGTTTTGGTTCCGGTCTAGGTACTTTCCTTTATGCTGAGGGCTATTCTCCTACGACTATTGTAGGTTCGCCAGCTGATCCAACTATTCCAGGTGGATTTACAGTTTGGGGTAATGCACAGCCTGACTTTAATCTATCTTTCTATAATTCTTTTAATATTTTCAAAGGATTGGAGTTCTCTTTCTTAGTGGATTGGAGACAAGGCGGTGACAACATCAATTTGACCTCTTTCTTAACAGACGGTGGCGGAACTACCAATGGTTGGTTTGGTGACGACAACGGAGACGGAGTTCCAAATGGTCGTCAGCGTGAACCAGAACCTTTCAATAATGCAGGAAGATGGGTTCAGGATGCCACATTTGTAAAAATCAGAGAAATCGGATTGTATTACACCTTCCCTAGAACGACCATTTCTAATTTGTTTGGAAACTCAGTTCAGAATATGCGTATTGGTTCTTCAGTAAATAACGCATTTCTCTTCACTAACTATAAAGGCTACGATCCTGAAACCTCCACTTTTGGAGCTCAGGCGGTGCAAAATAACGTGGACATAGCTCCATACCCTACCCCGAGAAGGATTTTCTTTCACATAACTATTGACTTTTAATCGGCCTAACTATGAAAAATATAGCTAAAAACTTAGGATTTATGCTGATTACAGCCGGTTTGACTTTCGGTTGTAATCCGCTACAATTGGATGATATCCAAGATCCAAATAACCCTTCTGTGGGAAGTATCGCTAATAATGCAACTTCGCAACAGATTCAATTCTTGATTACGGGACTTGAATCAAGGCATCGAGGATATGTGACTAACATATCTCAGGCATGGAACACATTCGGACGCGAGGTATGGTATTTAAATGCCTCTGATCCTCGATTTCAGACAGATTGGCTTGGCCAAAATGGAAGAGTTCCAGATCGCTCATATTTCGGATTTGGAAATACAGGAGGCGGCTCATGGGCTTCACCTTACCAAGCAATCAAACAAGCGGATGTACTTCAATTGGCAGCAGCAAACACTACCAATATTACCGACTCCCAAAAAAGTGCTGTAGTTGGATTTGCAAAGACCATTCAAGGCTATCAGTTCATGATTCCAGCCAACTTTGTCTATCAAAATGGAATCCGAATGGAGGTGTCTGACCCACTAAATCCAGGACCATTTGTTCCTTACGAACAAGCTCTCGACCAAATCAAGATAATTCTGGATGAGGGATTTCAAGCTCTAGGAAGCTCTGGCACTGGTAATTTCCCCTTCAAATTGACGAGTGGATTTACCAGTTTCAATACTATTTCAGGCCTCCAGCAAGTCAATCGCGCAATTACAGCCCGTCTAAATGCTTACCGGAAAGATTGGTCCGGAGTATTGACTGCATTGGACGCTTCATTTATGGACTTAAATGGTGACTTGAAAAAAGGACCTGCACATCCTTATGGTGCTGCTCCAGATATCTTTAACCCTCTATTTTATGTGCCGAATGCAGCGATAAATACCATCGTAGTAGTGCATCCATCTGTGTTGGACGATGCAACTCCCGGAGATCTTCGAGTTCAAAATAAATTTCTAAAACGCACCAACCCTGTAACTGTCACCACAGATGCGGGAGCACTGGTAGGGACACATCAAGACGCCAGATGGGTAAACAATACCGCCCCTATCCCTTTCATTAGAAATGAGGAATTGATCCTCTTGAAAGCTGAGGCTCACGCCAACCTGAATCAGGCGACGGATGCAATAGCAGCAATCAATATCATCCGAATTGCGGCAGGAATTGGGTCCTATACGGGAGCTACCACTCAGGCAGCACTGATCAATGAGATTCTATACCAGCGAAGATATTCGCTTTGGGCTGAACCTTGGGGTCATCGATGGATTGACGCAAGAAGATATGATCGTCTAAACCAGATTCCTACCAGTTATGATAAGGGAGCTATCTTCACCCAATTCCCTCATCCACAAGCTGAATTAAGCTGGGATAATTATGTAGGGAATTAAATTATTGATTGTTTGACAAATAAAAGGGAAGCCATAATGGCTTCCCTTTTTTTGGATATATATAAAAGCCCTCTTTTTCAGGATCAAAATTATCGCTGTCCTGCAGTTTTATTCTATTTTTCATTATTGCAAAGCAGTATTTCTAGCTTATTTTAAAAAGGCAGATTCCAAGAGATTTCAACTGAATCTTGTGAGTAATTTGTCAGATGTTCCAATCAAAGCCTGGAATTTTTTTGTTGCTTAGGAATGAATTTTGCGTCTGTCATCATAACTTAAATGAGTCTTGGCAACTAATCAGCAAGAGACATAATTGCTTTTCTAGACCTTATTTGATGAGAAAATAATCAAAATATCCCATGAGCAGAGGATTTGTAAAAGAAGATGATCAGGAAGAAACTCCCCTGGTACCACCAAGAGCGGAGGTACCTAATGGGATAACCAATTACATCACTCAAAATGGTATGGATGAATTGCTTGCCGAAAAACAGGCGCTAATCAACGAAAAGAGTGCTATAGAAGCTGCAACTGAACAGGAAAAACGCATCGCTTCAAATTTTATCCAAGCGAAAATCTATATGTTGGAAGATCGAATTGCTACAGCCAAAATAGTAGCCCTAAACGAACAACCCAAAGATGAAGTACGATTTGGAGCAACCGTAACCCTCAAAATCGGAAATAGCTCAAAATTTCAAACCTACCAGATTGTGGGCGTGGACGAAGCAGATATCGCAAAAAAGAAAATCTCCTTTATCTCCCCAGTTGCGAAGATATTGATTGGTAAAAAAGTAGGCGAGCAGGCAATCTTAAAGTTGGCTAAAGAAAACAGAGTTTTTGAGGTGAAGGAAATAAGGTATTATTGACCACTTTGGAAACAGAGGGCAGAGAAGACGGAAAAGGGATTTTAGATTCACCTATTGAAAAAAAAAAAATGGCCCTCGAGGATTCAAGTATTGAAAATTTCTTCCAAAGGAACCGATCAACCGGGACCTTTACGAAACCTCAGTGTACTTTCTCATAAAAAGCAATGAATCCACAATTGATCTCCTAATCATGCCTTCAGAATAGGCTTTTTCCTCTATTTTTGCCTCTTCAATAAAACTTCCCTACGAATGTCTATTGCCAGCAAATACGATCCCATTGCAACCGAAACCAAATGGTACGACTACTGGATGGAGCATAAGCTTTTTTCTTCCAAAGTAGATCACAGCAAAGAGCCTTATACTATTGTAATCCCTCCACCAAATGTCACCGGAGTGCTGCATATGGGCCATATGCTAAATAACACCATCCAGGACGTATTGATCCGCCGTGCAAGAATGCAAGGGAAAAATGCCTGCTGGGTACCGGGAACAGATCATGCCTCCATTGCCACTGAGACCAAAGTGGTCAATATGCTCAAGGATCAAGGAATAGATAAGAAATCCCTGACCCGAGAAGAATTCCTTTCTCATGCTTGGGAATGGAAGGAAAAATACGGCGGAATCATCCTCGAGCAACTTAAAAAATTAGGAGCTTCCTGCGACTGGGATCGGACAGCTTTTACGATGGATCCGGGCCTAAGCAAAGCCGTGATCGATGTTTTCGTAGATCTTCACCAAAAAGGGAAAATCTACCGTGGCATCCGGATGGTCAATTGGGATCCTCAGGGAAAAACTGCGCTTTCTGACGATGAGGTCATCACCAAAGAAATTCAATCGAAACTATACTACATCAAGTATAAAATCGAAGGTTCGGAAGATCAATTTTTGACCATAGCTACCACTCGTCCAGAGACGATCATGGCCGATTCAGCAATCTGTGTAAACCCAAATGATCCTCGGTTCACACACCTGAAAGGAAAAAGAGCCATTATTCCTTTGATCAATCGATCCGTCCCTATCATCGAAGATGAGTATGTGGATATGGAATTTGGTACAGGTTGTTTGAAAGTGACCCCAGCCCAAGACATTAATGACTACGAACTTGGAATCACGCATAAATTAGAAGTAATCGACATCCTAAACGATGACGGCACACTCAACGAGAAAGCACAAATCCTGGTTGGTGAGGATCGATTTGTAGCGAGAAAAATGATTGCAAAGCGACTGAAGGAAGCTGAGCAATTAGAAAAAATCGAAGAATACAAATCCAATGTCGGGCACTCGGAACGGACTGATGCGGTGATCGAGCCGAAGCTTTCCCTGCAGTGGTTCCTGAAAATGGAAGACATCACTACGCCAGCTCTGACCTCGGTCATGGAGGATGTGATTCAACTTTACCCACCAAAATTCAAGAACATGTACCGTGCTTGGATGGAAAATGTGCGTGACTGGTGTATCTCCCGTCAACTCTGGTGGGGACATCAGATCCCAGCCTATTACCTTCCAAATGGCGAATATGTAGTTGCTAAATCCAAAGAAGAAGCACTAGTACTGGCCAATGAAAAATTTGAAACAAACTATTCTGAATCAGATTTGACTCAGGATGAAGATGTGTTGGATACTTGGTTTAGCTCATGGCTCTGGCCGATTTCGGTATTTGATACCGAGGTATTTTCTACAGGAAAGCAAAATGAAGAACTGAAATATTACTATCCGACCAATGACTTGGTGACAGCTCCGGAGATCTTGTTCTTCTGGGTAGCTCGAATGATCATTGCTGGTTATGAATACACGGGCGAAAAGCCCTTCAAAAATGTTTATCTGACTGGAATCGTTCGTGATAAATTGGGTCGAAAGATGTCTAAGTCCCTCGGTAATTCACCGGATCCATTGTTGCTTATTTCTCAATATGGAGCAGATGGGGTCCGAACAGGAATGCTCTTCTCCTCCCCTGCAGGAAATGATTTACCCTATGATGACAAGCTAGTCGAGCAAGGAAGGAACTTTGCCAACAAAATCTGGAATGCTTTCCGACTGGTACAAGGATGGGAAATCGATCCAATACTGGACGGTTCGCAGAATGAATCCAGCATCGAATGGTTCGAAAGTCGATTCAATCAGGCTTTGGTAGAAATCAATGAGCACTTTGAGAAATTCAGAATTTCCGATGCGCTGATGTGCACCTACAAATTGGTCTGGGGAGATTTCTGTTCTTGGTATCTCGAGATGATCAAACCGGAATATCAACATCCAATCGATCAAGCTACCTATAACCGAACGATCGAACTGTTTGAAGATATCCTTCGGATTCTCCATCCATTTATGCCATTCATCTCAGAGGAAATCTGGCATCTGATTAAAGAAAGATCGGTTGAAGAATCCTTAATTCTGGCTTCATGGCCAGAAGAGAAAGCTTTTGACTCCCAAATTATTGCTGAAGCTGCACAGGTATTCGAGGTAGTTTCTCAAGTTCGGAATCTTCGCGCATCCAAGGGAATGTCTCCGAAAGAAAGCCTGGACTTGACGATCAATGCTAAGAATGAGGCACTTTACACCCGGTTTGAATCTGTTCTGACCAAACTAGCGAATCTATCTTCATTTAGCTTTGGAACAGCCGTAGAAAATGCCATGAGTTTTGTGGTAAAGGCAGACGAATGCTTTATCCCAACAGGCGATTCTATCAATGTGGAAGAAGAGCGCGAGAATCTCAGCAAAGAGCTGGAATACACAAAGGGCTTTTTGAATTCAGTCATGAAAAAACTGAGCAATGCGCGATTTGTAGCTGGAGCTCCTGCTCAAGTCATCGAAATGGAGCAAAAAAAGCAAGAGGACGCTGAGGCAAAGATTAAAACCTTGGAGGATAGTTTGGCAAAGTTGGGTTAAGATTAAAAAATTGAAATAACAAAAGAAAGGTCACTCGAAATTCAAGTGACCTTTTTTTGATTTTATCATTTTGGAAACAGAAAAATCACCACAGCTCTCCATCCCCAATCCGCTTTGGTGCCATTTGGAGCAGCGAGATTTAGCCTTGGTCCAACCACAAACTGGGTTTTTTGCTTGCCAAGACTAGTCACCGCACTGATCGTAGGATTCAACCAAAGGGTAGACGTAGATGCTTTCCAGTTCTGTGTCCATTCCATATTAGCCCCTATCCCTGCGCCAGATTTCCAGTTATAATTTACAAATGGCTGGACTAACATTTGACTAACATCTGGGCGATCTTTACCACCTGCCACAGACCAAAGCTGATTTACCAAGCCACCTATAGTCCAGCCATTTACTTGCTTCAATGCAACCGCTGTAGGTCCCATTCCAAATTTCTTCGTAGTCAGGAAATCATTAGTTCCAACCGGCAATAGAAACGCTGGTCCAACTCCCCAAGTCAGCTTCTCTGAATTAGCAGGAGAGAAAAAGGCAGACATTACCGCATCTCCCAGTCCAGATTGCTTTTCTCCCGGAGCTGTTATGTTGTATTGAGTTACAATTGGTAAAACTACCCGGGTAATCATATTGATCTTATCGTTGATTTTGACCGGCAAGACTGGCTGAAAATTCATCGAGTTCCTTGCCACTGCCCAATTCCGTAATCCGTATTATTTTGGAAGGGAACAGAGATTAAGGATGCGATAGGATTTGCAAGTTTTTTAGCAAGTTCTGCGGCATCGTCTTGAGCGAAGGTTGCAATACTTATACAGTTAGAAAAAAGTGCGGCTAGAAATAGCTTTTTCATAGTGCGTGAATTTTATAAATACTAAGAGCTGTTGCATGAAAATATTACAATTTTTTTAAGTAAAAAAGAAAGTATTACACCACCAAGAAGTGATATTAAGGACTACCTC
>Ga0136655_1000489_pt1 | contig 17867 bp, 29 predicted proteins | sample CPBDNA_2_FD_94863 | JGI IMG/M metagenome (GOLD analysis project Ga0136655, IMG submission 94863) | Freshwater to marine salinity gradient microbial communities from Chesapeake Bay, USA - CPBay_Spr_15_0.8_DNA (version 2) | ecosystem: Environmental > Aquatic > Marine > Coastal | place: USA... | reverse complement strand
TGACTGAAATCAACGGAGTCTACTTCGTCCGCATTTATTATTACATATTTTCTGCTCATAATTTTAAGATGGTACTGTGGTTGAAAAGGTAGGACCATTTGTAAGAGTTCCATCGTTTCCTCCACTACCTTGATCCGTAATAGTAACACCTGTACCACCATCGTTTTCACCCATCCTCCACCATCCTACGGGACTTAGAGAGGATATATCGTTAGGGACTCCGCTGTTGTAGATAGAGGTTATATCGGAAGATGATAGTGCTGAGTCAAATAAAGAAACTTCGTCAATAAGTCCTTCTGCTGGGGACGCATACCCATAAGCAGTTCTGCCTATATTAAAATCCGTGCTTTGTCCACTATCCTGTGCATAGTCAATAGCTCTTGTTTCGGCTCCTGAATATTCTTCTACACCATCAACATATAATTTAACATTTGTTTGATCGTAAGTGAAAACAACATGATGCCAATCAGTAAGTGTATAACTACTGCTACTAGTTATGTTGTTTATAAATGCAGCAGATGCAAAGCCTAGATGAACATTAAATTTATTACCAGATGTGTACCTTAAATGGATTGATCCGTATCTTGACCCTGCTTTAGAAAGTATGTAGTTAAAAGTATTAACACTTCCACTTACTTTAATCCATGCGGAGAGTGTAATATTAGCAGGTGCTAATGAAGAAGCGTTTCCGCAATTGATAAAATCATCAGTTCCGTCTAGTGAAATTGAATATTGGTTTGCGAATGCACCTCCTCCACTAGCTGGTGCAACAGTCCCGGCAAAACTTGGTAAACAAATTGGCATCTTAGGAAGCTGTGTCTCCAGCTAATACAAATACATCAGAGGCAGTGGATATTAATGTGGCTACCCCATGCTGACCAGCAATCTTGGTATGCGATTGGCGATTGTTAATTGTTGTTGAAGATGCAACAAATGTAACTTGACCAGCACCTTTTTGCACAACTGAACAGGTAAACCCAGCACCTAGTCCGCTAGGAACTGTAACTGTAACTGCTGATCCATTATTAAGGACTACTACCTTTCCAGCATCTCCAGCTAATAAAGTGTATGCCGTTCCTGTTTGGTCGTTTATACTAGCGTCAAAGCCTAAGATTGCAGTTCCGTCAAAGTTACCGTCTGTTAATTCACCTGCACTGACTGATTGTAAAGCACTATCTGCTAAAGTTCCTTGAGCTGCTGTTGCATAGTCTGTACTTGCAGTAGTAGCTGCTGAACCTAACCCTGATATATCTGTGTTACTAAGTGTTACTGTACCTGTCCTACCTGCTACCGATTGAACAGGAGCAAGAGTCATTAAGTTATTCGCTGTTACTCTTTTAGTAGTGGGTGTCCCTGAAACATCAACAACAGCTATTTGATCGCCACTTGCTGGAGTTGTTAATGAGGGTAATTCTGAAATCTTTTTATTAGCCATCGTATTTTAAATTTTATTCTATTTCTAAACGCATATCATCTTCTGTCAATAAAGCTTCTTCCCCTTCAGTCGTAAGCATATTATCTCTTTCATAGAAATCATATATCTCACCAAACTCAGGTCTTATAAGACGATTAGGTATTATAACTTGGTTGTTAGGTTTATCTTGAGAACCGTATGGAAAGATTAAAGACATCTAATTAAAGAGAGTCAGTAGTTCCAGTAGCAAAGACGCTATAAGTACCATCTGTTCTAGCTGATACATTACCTCTTATTTGTTCGTAGTGTCCGTGATCATCTCTGACCATGATAGCACCGTTAGCTGTTACAGCTTCAGAGTGAATGACATACCAAGAACCACCTATGTAGGCTTCTATGTCTACCGTACCTCCTGTGGTTACTGATGAAGAAGCGATTACAAAGGTCCAACCCTTAGAACGCTCTACTGAGAATGAACTGCCAGCCCCTGTTGAAGTAACAGATGATAGCAAAGTCTTTTTTGAGAGTGTGCGAAGCATGATATTATATAGTTATGTTGTTATTAAGAAGACATATAGACACCAGTACCACCAGCAGAACCACCAAGTGTAGGTCTAGAAGACCGTGCTAACTGTGCTTGTGCTCCTCTTCTCCTCTTCTTAGGCTGTGTTTGTCTGACAGTCTTAGGTGCTGCAGCAACAGGAGGCGGTGGTGGAGGAGGTGCTGGAGGTGGAGGAGGCGGTGGAATATCTGGTGCTGACATACACATAGTTAGTCTTTTGTTAAAATGTTTTGTTGTAGTTGATCGTTATAAGTTTGTCTAAGGAATCTAATTACAGACACTTGTCCACTCTTAAACCAAACATCTTTTTCAGAGTTCGTCAAGTCAGGACATTTGTCAGGATATAATTGCTCTAATCGTTTAATCATAGCCTCGCTTATAAGAGGCATTAGTTCATCTTCCATTATTCCGTGTCTCCAATCCATATGTATAGTGGGGTCATGCTTTATAACTCCTATCTTCTAGTTCTTGTGGTAGTCTACCTTTTCTGATTTGATCCTCGGTCCACAGGAAAGCACTAGCATTCCAAAGTATAGCACCTGCGTGGTCTTCTGTATCATCTCCTTCACTAAGTGCTAACAAGTGTCTACTCATGCTGTCTATTAATCTACTGAGGGGGAATCCGTTGTGCCAGTTGTTGTCTCCGTAGAGTTTTCCTCCTTCTTCAAATCGTCGGGCAAGGGATCGAAGGGCGATTGGAGGAATAAGGCTGAATCGTCCTCGTCCAGTAGCCCTGTCACGCTCCGCACCAGTGGCATAATGTTCTTTCTCTCCAGAGTTTGGTAGTTCTTCGGTGTCCATAGTTTTGTTATTTGTTTTTGTTTTTTATTGTATTCTTGTTTTCTTAGTAGTCGTGCCATCCACGCATTCATCAAAGCTTCCTGTTCTGTTTGTCCCTTCTTCTCGTACAAAGCAACAACAGATTCCCAAGTGTATCCGTTATCATCCAACCATCTCTTAGCAGTCACAGCTCCTACTCCCTTTGCTCCGCTGAATCCATCTGTTGAATCTCCCATCAAAGCTTGTAGTAGGTGGAAGTGATCTGCTTCTTCTTCTGTAGGTTCGTGGTATTCTTCTCTGTTATAATCATAGAAGATTCCTGGTACACTTTTGAAGTCCTTGTCTATTGATACGATGATACGCTTGTCTTGTCTGTTAGGTCTTTCAGTAGCTAAGATACTTAACACATCATCAGCTTCTATGTTAGCCCACAGTTGTGCGTCTAGTTCATTGATCATCCATTCCTTCATAGGTTTTAAGATGATAGGTAACACTGACTTCCTTCTGTTCGACTTGTACTCAGGGAATAGTTTCCTTCTGAAGTTTGCTCGGTCACTCAACGCTAACACTACTTCATCTGCTTTAAGTAAGTCTTTGAATTGTTCTATCCTTCCAATGACTCGGTCCTTTGCTACTGCCATGTCTGCGTGTACAGTCCACAACTCTTCTTCCCATTGTATATTTTCTTGTGCTATGATTGACGATTCAAATGCTAATACATCTGCGTCAATTAGTATGGTTGTTTTACTCATAGAATATGCTCCAGTTCTCTTGGTGTTTTTTATATTTTGATTTACTATCAGGTAGGAGACTTAACTTTAATGTTACTCCATTTATTTCTTCTCTTGGTATTAACCACCACATCTTCTCAGGTACAATATAACATCCTACCACATCTATCGAGTCACACATATAAGACTTTCCTGTGCATCCTGATCCACTGTTTATATGATATGTATTAGCTGATGATTTATTACCTGAGGCTTTGATCTGTACTTTTAAAGTACCTGCTGGACAAGTAACAATGAAGTCCCAAGGCATAGGCGTAGTAGGTACATGAGGTTCAAAGTCTCGCTCTAAACATTCAGTTGTAAACCTTGACTCTGCTATTGCTCCGATTCGTTGGGTCTTTGATGAGGGCATAGTATTATAAGTTTGTTCATTCTTCCAATCCCAGTGAACATTTAATTCAGTTGTATCATACAATTCTGCAAGGGACAAGTAGTAATCAAACTCAGGTTCTTGTTTTAGTGTGTCTCTGCCCATGACTCTCCTACTTTATATTCACCGTCCATAGGACACTTCATGTTTAGCTCTCTACCTGCTGCTTGGATTGCTTTGACAGCTAACTCTCCGTATGTCTCTGCTAACTCAGGTTTAACTTCAGCTTGGAACTCATCGTGTATGTTACCTACAAAAGCATACTCTCTTCCGTGTTGCCATCCAATGTCAGTAAGCTTGGTATTTAGTTTTATTAAAGCTACCTTCATAAGGACAGCACCAGCAGATTGAAGTAACATATTGAGTGCAGCGTGTTCACTTCTTATAGGTAGAATCCTACCGTCTAGTCCTGTTAAACATCCATTCTGTTCTGCCTTCTGTTGGATTAATTGTTTAAGCATCTTCAACGCAGGTAAGTTAGATAAGAACTTCTTCTTTAATCTACTACCATCTTGTGCTGTACCCTCTACAATCTCTCCTATCTTTGCATCACCTGCTCCGTAAAGGAATCCATAGATGAATGTCTTAGCTTGGTCTCTAGTCTTTAACCCTGCTGCCTTCTGATTAACAGAGTGTATGTCTCCTTCAAGAATAGCTTTAGTGTACTCTCCTCCGTCCCAAGTTGACAGGTAGTGTGCAAGCATACGAAGTTCTAAACCACTGGCATCAACACCTACTAACTTGTATCCCTTTTTAGTTATAAATAAAGAACGACATTCCTCACCGTACTCTGCTCTTGTAGCTGGTACTTGTGCTAGGTTAGGTAAGCTATGAGTACATCTGCCTGTGACTGCTCCGTTTGTGTTGACTCGTCCGTGGATTCTGCCATCCTTAACTAATCTTAGCCATCCATTCTTGCCTTCAGCTAGTTGCCCTAGTCTCTTGACTACTAACAAATACTCCAGCAAAAGCTTCGCTGATGGATGGTTAATAGATTTTAAAGTAGACTCATCAATCTTCACAGTCTTTCCGTCATTGGATACAGGTATTTCAAAACCTAAAGCTTCAAGTCTTTCTTTAATTTGTTTACGACTACCAGGATTAAAAGGTATGATCTTCTCTTGAGCACCTAACGATACAGCTTCTTTAACTAAGGTCTGTTTTAATCCTCTAGTTTTTAACTCCTCCTTTAACTTTGCTTTAGTAGGTGCGTTGATTACTTCGATGAAGTTGCTGTGTTTTATTTCCAAGCTCCATCCTGAAGCACTCTTCATCTTCTCAACAGTAGGTTCAAACATCTCTTGTAACTTATCTTGTAGCTTTGCTCGTACTGCGTTTAACTTCTGCTCCAGTTGTTCAGCTTTATCTATATCAAAAGCAAAGCCTTGACTCTCTTGTAATCTGATGATGTAAGCAAACCAATGTTCAATAGCTAACATCTTCCTACTAGGTTCAAACTTAGTTAAGTATTCATACAAGGTCTTAGTTACTAACACATCTCGTTCACAATACTTCTTCATCTCTTCGTTGTAGTGATCGAATGCACCCTCCTCTTCTCCGTAAGTAAGCTTTAACATCTCACCCATCCTGTGTCCCCAAGCTTTTAAACTGTGACTACCTATCATAGAAGGGTCAAAGTTCTTACGCTTGAAGTCATCTTCTCTAAGGTCAGGATGTACACACCTACTCATAACAAGCGAGTCTTGTACTCGGACCAAAGGTGGATGGAAGTTATACAACTTAGCTAACGCAGGTAGATCAAACCCTATCACATTATGTCCTATGATCTTGTCTGCTTTGCTTAACATATTAAGTCCTTCCTTTATCCCTTCACCTTCAAAGGTAATCATCTTAGCTGCTATAGGATCGTAGATGGATATGCAATGACAGACCTTGAGGTCACTCAGATTAGTGAAGTCCTCGATGCCGTTTGTTTCTATATCAAAGAATAGTATTTTCATATTGTTAAAACGGACTTGGTCCGTTGTTGGTTGTTATTGTTTTGTCTTTGAATTGGTTCTCATCTTCTGTGTACCTACCACTGTCTTGATCGTAGAACAAGGTAGTAGCTAGTCCAGTTTCTCCTGAGAATCTATTCTTTAAGACTCTTACTTTTGTTTCGTTATTGTTTTCTTTTTGTTGGTTTCTCTCTAGTCCTATGACCATATCACTAAGTTGTGGTATCGAATGACTACCTCTCAGGTCTGCAAGTCTAGTGACTCCTCCTTCCTCATGTCCTCCACCATTCGGTGGTCTTCTAAGGTGAGATACTAACACCATTCCACATCCAGTCTCTTCTACTAAGCTTCTAAGTTGTGTCATTGTGTTATCAATTAACCGTCGTTCATCATCTCCTTGGATACCACTAACTACAATAGATAGATGGTCAAGGAATATCCACTTACAACCTAGTCCTTTGCACAGGTAGCGTATCTTACTTAACAAGTTATCACTCTCTGTACTTCCGAAGTGATCATAGGTATAGAAGTTCTTGTTACCCATCGTCTCATCGAATGCTTTGCGTAACTCCTCCTCCTTTAAATCATTCTCAAGGTGGAGTGGTTTGTTAAGATGAATGCCCATGATGCCAAGTGCAGTTCTTCTTACTGATTCTTCAAGTGCTATATAACCTACGGTCTCGCCAAGTCCAAGGAGATGGTGACAAACTTCACGACAGAACAAGGACTTTCCAATCCCTGAACCAGCACAAAGTGTCACCAACTCTCCTCGTCTTATACCGTGTGTCATACCATTCAAAGAAGCATACGGATAAGGTTGTGACTCAGAAGTATCCTCCTTTATAACAGCTTGCCATATATCTTCTCCTCCCACTATCCCATCAGGTCTATATTCCCTCGCTTGCCATAGACAATTCACCAACTCCTCGCTACGCTTTGCCACTAACATATCGTTAGCATCTTTAAGAGGTAACTCTGCAATGTGTGCTTTTCCTGGTGTCAATAGTGCAGCACATTTAGCTGCTCCATCTCTTCCTGGATCATCATTATCAAAGCAGAAGATTACTTTCTCAAAGCTTTCCAACCAATCAATTGCTTGGCTGACATACTTCTTTGCTCCTCCTGCTCCGTTAGGTACACTAACCACAGCCCACTTGTTTCCGAAAGCTTGACTGACACTTAACGCATCAATCTCACCTTCACATACTACTACTCTTCTTCCACCACTACTCCAAAGGTGCTGTCCGTATAAGCCATACAGCTCTCCTTTGATAGAGAAAGTTTTGTTAGCGAATCGTAGTTTCTGTGCGACAAGTGCTCCGTTTCTACTCTTGTAGTTAGCAATGTGTACTGGTTCTCCGTTGTGAGTTCCAATGTGATACCCCCACTTCTGACAAGTCTCCTTTGTTAAGTTCCTTCTGGCTACTTCTTGTGGTTTGCCTGTGATAAATGTGGTATCGTTGGTTGTTGGTAGTGTCATAGTTTGTTGTCTGCCTCGACTGTATGAATCACAGCTGAAACATTTTGTGCTTCCGTCGTCGTTGACTGCAAGAGCGTCACTCGATCCACACTTTGCACACTGCTGGTGCGTTCTAGTGAAAGCCATTGTTTTGGTATTTGTTTATGTGCATATAATATTCCTTTCTTCTCACACCACATCGCATAGGTAGTCTTACTTCCTTTACGAATCTTGTTGTAAGCATTTTGAAATAACAACCTAATGTCTAAGTCAGGATGTTGTTCCTTGATTAACAAGTGTTTAGTCCTGTCCTCCGTGACCCACCTCCCCTTGGTTTCAATAATGATTCCGTTGGGGAGGATGAAGTCAGGAGTGTAAGTACTAAGACGCTTGTACTCGATCACTAACGATTCGTAAGTATACTTTATACCACATCGTCTTAGTTGTGATGCTATTCTCTCTTCAAATCCAGACCTAAAAGTCTGCTTTGATAATGTCCTCTTCTTCTTCTTCCGCATCAAGAGCTTGGTCAAGGGTTTCACCTCCGTTAACATATCCTCCTTCAACCTCAGTGAAGCCAAAGGATTCTGCTGCTTGACTGGATAGTTCCCCGTCTGCTAACTCTATCACTTGAACACCTAATAACTCCAGTGATACACCTGCTCCTAATAAAGGAGAGAACCAAGGTTTAGGGCGTACGCTTAAACGTACCTTTGATCCACCTCTTATCATTACTTCTCTGTCCCAAGGATTACCTTTAGAATCAAACAGACCTAATGATCTAGTGTATTCACTACCGTCCTTACGCTTACCATTCACTGGTTTCAACTTAGCTTTTAATACATAAGTATCTCCTTCTAATTGAATAGGTAATTCGTATGTCTTTACCTTTTTACCTAGCTCTTCCGCTTGTTCCTTTTGTTTCTTTTCAAGGATAGGCTCTACCTTTTTAATAATAGATTCACCTTCTTGTTTTGTTAGTATTATATTACAGCTGTACTCTCCTTCGGGTACAAACTTTGTACTAGGTGTGTTAACCCAAGGATACTGAGCCGTACCTACAGCTGTTGTTATTGCTTCTTCTCGTTGTCTTGATTTAATCGCCATTGTCTCTCTTTCTTTTATTGTGTTTATTATGAGAATATATACTGACAGTCGTTAAGTGCCGACACATCTAGTGTGCCAAGTTCAGGGCTGTCTTCCAGTGTACATCCTCTTTGTGCTTCAACCTCGTCCTTGAACTTGTTGACAAGATCGTCGCTAAAGTGTTGTTCGTAAATCTCTCTTAGTTGTTGGTGCATTTTCGGTGCGTTCGGGCTTTGAGTTGCAAAGCTATCGTGTATACTTGCTATAGAATAATCACTTTTGCAAGCTAATTCCATCATAACAGATGAGTCAAGACTATGTATATAATTAGGTACAATTGCTCGTGCCATTCGTTTACTACATATACCTTTCTGTCTGTTATTAAATGTAAGAATAGTGTTTTGCATATTAAGAATGCTGCTCACTTTAACTATTGTTTGATCGTATAAAGCTTGTACAATTTCCAATCCAAAAGGTGTAGTCCACTTCAAAGGTTTGTCAGTCCTAGCTATACCTTTAAACCACTTCATCAATTCTAAATGTGGTTGGATTAAAGCGTTGGCTTTGTCGTTGATTAAAGAAGCTAAGTATATCATAGCCTCGTTAAAATCTTCCTTGCTGAACGGACTACCTAATCCTTCCTTAAGTCTTTTAACAACAGCATCTTCCAAGGCATCTTTACTTGTGTATCCATTCATTCCAAACGGTTTACACATCACTATCTTCTTCGTAAAACTACGATCTATTCCAAACTTTAACCAATCTCCAGCCAAGCTGTTCTTACTTTTGTCTTTCATTAACCTATCGTACACTTGATCAGCTACTTCCTGGTATATATCCTGTGGTTTCTGGCAAGGTAATAAGTTAACGTGGTGTCCAGACTCTTCATCTCTTGTTAACAAAGATAGAATCTGTATGCCATTACAACTAGCGTCCATGTGACAAGGTAACCTAGTTTCAAATCCCCATCCGTGCTTTTTAAACTCAGCGTATTCAAAACAAAAGTGTATGAAAGCCCACGGATCACTCGCTTCTTGCCACCAGTTACACTCACAAGGATCATTAGCACTTTCAAGTATCAAGTCCTTCTTCTTATCTATCCAAGCTAATCGTTCCTCATAACTTCCTTTTACTCCGAAGACATTAGCTCCGTGAATCCTTAACCATCTACTATCTTCATCGTTATTTATAGGTACTCCTTTAGCGAATTGTAAAGCACTCCTTCCAAAGTCACAAGATTGTGGGTTAACATAACTAGGTATTGAATACACTCGTCCTCTGTAGTCCATCTGATAAGGAAAGTAGAACTCATCTAATTCAGCGTAGCGTTTTGCTACGTTAAGTATCTTCAAGCACCTCATACGCTGTCCGTTACTCCTTAAATTATATTCGTATATCTCTTTTTGTCTACGCTTCCATTCAGTGAAAGCTCCTGGGTCTGTGTCTGCTAGGTTAGGTACAATATCAAGTGGTTTTAACAATTCACTCTTCTCCATTCCTCCTATAGTTAAGTCCTTACTCCAAGCCCAAGTCATAAGATTTAACATCTTCGGATTGATCTTCCAAGCTACTCGTTGCAGTCGGTTAAGTGGTGCGTAAGCTGGGCTAAGGTCTCTGTGTTTTATACCATCGTTGTTCTTGATCTTCATTATAGGAAGAGTAGGTAGTCCTTCACTATTGTATCCTCCTCCGTAGTTATCTATCCAATCAACAGGTGGTTTAGGTGTGGCTAAATAGAACGGACGAATGACCTCACAATTCTCATCGTATTTATTTACCCACGCATACAAGTCTTTATTAGGAGCTATGACTTTCCGTTTGGCAGTGGTGTAAGTGTACTTGATTTTAACGTGGAATAAATTAGTTTGCATCCTTATCAATTCAATTAACCACGAACCAAGCATGATCTTATTACGCTTACTCCAAAGCTCAAACCTTTGATACCTACCTTGTTTGTGATACTTTCTTTCTTTATCCCAGAACTTATTAACAAATCTATTCCTTGTAAGTACATCCTTTTGATCTCGTTTTAATAACAACCAATCACTCTCCGTGACATTCTCTTTAAAGTAACGGACACGTACTTCATCTTCCAAAGCTTTAGCTACTAAAAAGGAAGCCTCGGATATGTAAGGTTCACCAGGTAGGATGTCAAACAATACCTTAACCCCTAGAAAAGCTACAACACTAGGTTCTAAGTCCCATATATAAGGCAACCAAACAGGTACAGGTGCGTTAGGTCTAGCGTTGTCTTCAAAGAATTTATTTACAGCGTGTTCGATAGGGACGTGTACTTCTCTTCCTAACTTTTTATAAGCTGGTAATTCAGAGTTATATCCTTGGGCTTTGTAAATCTCTTGGGCTTTTCTATACCTAGCTTTTCCCCATTGGATCATATCGTAATCTAACTCACTAGCGTTTTTCATTTTCATTTTTATTTAAGTGGTGTTCGATCACTGCTTTTTTATTTAAAACTTCAGCTGTTATCATATCTCTGAAATCTCTCGGACGAATACGCTTCTCATCTGTTCTAATTATCTTTCCGTCTTTATCGTAACCTAATTTATTGTTACTCCAAAAGAGATCACACGCTCGCGTAACTTGTTCAGCAAAGTCCACACCTAACAGGATGTTATTATCGAAGTCTTCCCAGTCCCTACTCATATCTGTTTAAATTTTGAGTTCAGCTCTTTGTAGTTGCCATAACCTTTTAAGTCCGTCGTAAACCAATCTATGTTGGTAAATAAGCGTCGATGACCACCTCCCCATTTATCACAACGCCAAAGTTCAAACACTCCAACATCAAATGGATCAAGCTCATAGAATAACCACTTCTCTAATCGATTTAGTTTAAGTTCATTTACTGGGAAGTTATTTTCTATCTCCCAAAACTGAAGAATGAAATCACGCTCATCTTCACCTCCTTCTAGTTTGATCAAACGAGTGGCATCAGGTATCAAAGGAGGAATCAAATCACCTTTAAATCTATCCTCCTCCCAATCGTATGTTTCTCCATAACCTTCAACCCATTCGTAAGCTTCTTTAAGTTGTTTCCTAGCTCCGTTCTTTTGAAGGTCTGGAAAGTGTTCACTTAACAAAGCAAAACTTTCTGATTCAGTAAATTTTAATTTAGTTGTCATTGTCTTTTTCTTCTAACCTATCTAAAATATCTTGTTCCTTTTTAGCTTTAGATAAGGTCATGCAATCAGGTTCAAGTTCGTCCTCGCATTCTTCAATTTCAGGTTCATTGTGCCAGTATTTATTCTCCATTGTTGTACTCCTCCAGTAAGTGTTGTAAGGACAGGTAAAGGTCAAAGTATTTATGGTTGGGATCAAGTACTCCTTTAAAGTGCTCGGTCATAATGTAGTGCATAGTTTCTTCTATCATGTTTCTAGGTTGGTTAATATATTTGAAATCTTTAGTTGTTATCTCGGTTCTCATAGGGTTGTTGGTTGATTGTCGTATAGCTCCTTCGATTGTGGAGTATCCTTGGTCAAAGTTACAATGAGGAGTTAAAGAGGAAAGGCAAGTTAAACATATATCCCCCTCCTGGTCACTCCCTCGTAAGGTTATACCACACTTACTACAGGTTTTCATGGTTCTCTGTATAGAAAGCCAAGGCTAATAATTAAGATCAAGGCGTACATTAGTAGCATCTCAAGGCTCATTGTATCAATGGTTAAATTTACAGATCGGACACTTACCATGCGATACATCACTGCAACGCTCGGTTAATCTAGGACTTTTGCAACTCGATAAGACGAGTAACAAAGTTGTAAGTATAAGTTTAGTTTTCATATCGTCACCTCCTTAGCGTGCGTGAAAGTCATTCCTAACATCTTCGCTAGGCTAAACCCTGTCTTACTCGCTTCCTCAGCACTGCGTGCTTCTACCTCACTAATAGCTCGTTGTTTAACAATTCCACTTGGCAAGGTATGGTCCGCGTAAAGCTGATAGTTTTTTAAAGGCTTTCTATGTTTCTTTCTTATTTTCATTATTTCTTTCTATTCATTTTCTTTAGTTCCTTTAAGACTGATTTATATTGTTCAATCTTTTCCTCGTGGCTACTCGCTCGACCAGTGAACAAGTGCGGTAAGTCTTTCATATGCCACTCGATATATACCTCTTTATAATCTGATTTAATGCGGTAAACAAAGGCGGTGTCGTCAATGTATTCGGTTACGCTCACAAATTAGCACTCCAAAAAGGATGGTTCACAGGCACTATAAAAGAATATAGCTTGCAAGGCACTATCATCAGACAACATAACGGCTTTAGGGAACATCTGATCAGCTTCTAAAGCCTCTCCTAATCCTATCGTGTCAATCGTGTACACATAGCCCTTGTCGGTCTCTACTATGTTTTCAATTAAATGATCAGCAATTGCATACTTACCTTTTACCCAATTGAATAGCCAATCTGCTTCGCCATCAGTTAACAGGTACTTTTCACCATCAGTTAATTGGTAGTGGTAGTTATCACATTCATCATCATCTTGCGATTTAAGAAATTGTGAAGTGTATATATTTTCTTTGTTCATTTTATTGTAGTTCTTTAAGAGTCTCAACGGCAGTGTTATATCCAGCTTTTACCTTTAGATAATCTCTAAGAGAAAAGTTGTCTGGATCATTTTCCATGTCATGCAATCGTCTACTTGCCCAATCTCTTTGATTCTTTGCGTCAGTAGATAGTTGTAGTTTACGCCAGTCGTTGTTGGTCATCTTAGGGAATGTTTTTGATAAGTTCATGATGTTTTATGCTTTGGTTATATCTTTTAATAATCGAGTTGTTGCAAAGTTATTAATGTGAACGCATCGGTTCCCTTGCAAGCTTGTAAAGACAAGCACAACTTTTCCTTTTAACTTGTCGCCATTATTATCTTTAAAGGTAACAATATCGTTTTCTTTTATATTCATTTTGTTTTATTTTCTAGGTTGGTTATAGGCTACATATAAAGATTAAGACAGCCCATGTGCAAAGCACTATTACAGGCGATAGAAGCCAGATAACAGCTTGTTCCTTTTTGCTTGGTTTTAAAGATGTGAATAATTCTTCTATGTCGGTTGGTTTTTTCATATCTTTAGACCAAGCGGAACGTGTTTTGTGGTTGTTTAGTAATTCTTTTAATTGTTCATATTTTTTCTTTCTATTTATATCATGTTTTATTTCTTGGTATGTCATGATGTTGTTTTGTTTGTTTGGTTTTAAGGATTCTAACATATCTTCTATGTCTGATGTTTGGTCGGTTGGTTTTTTCATATTTGTTGGTTATTAATTAGAGATTGCTTGTTGTCTGTTTCCGTCAATACCATCCCCTTGCCACTCTGGTACAATATTTGAAGGTTTTGCTCTATAATGTAATTGCTTTGTGAAGGGATGCTGCTCTTTTGTTACTTCTATGAATAAAGTCATATTATGCTACCTCTTTTAATTGTGATTCGTACTTTTTAAGCGTTGCTACCTTTAGGATATTGAAAGCGTAATCTAGAATAATATCGTTTAAAGTGCTCTTTTGATCATGATGGCAAAGCTCTTTGACTTCCATTTCTACCTGATAGAATAATTCTGAATAATCAAACTTTACAAAATCGACTAGTTGCCAAGCTTTATAGTTTACAAATGAATGATCGCAACTTTCGCAAATTTCATGTATCGCATTGTAACTATCGAATGAATCGTCGAGGTTATAGTCTTTAACAGACTCTACAAGTGAATCTATTAGTGAATTGAATTTATCTTGGTTCATATTTTTTATTGGTTGGTTGTTGGTTAAAATAAATATGATTGGCTTTTAATCAGAAATGTAAAAAATTGTAAAGCTTTTATTTTTATATTTGTTGTAAGTTGTTGATTTTACTTAATAGAAAAAAAATAAAAAAAGTTTTATAGTTTTATTGATCAAATGAGATTAAAGAGTTTGATTGATAGTAAATAGAGACTTTGACTAATGATTGTTATAGACTTTGACTAATCAAAAATAAACGAAAAAGAAAATACAAATTTACAAGTGTCTCAACAAGGTCTCAACAAGCTAATGCAAACAACTTGCAATAAAGATAGATTAAGTATCAGTCTCAACAATGTCTCAATAGCGGTAGATTATTACCTAAGTCATTGATAATCAGTAATTAGACATAACCCATATAGTGCGATTTAGTTTCATAAGTACATTGATTACCAGGGATTTATGAAAAGCATTGATTGTCGATTTGTTAACAATACCTCCCCCACAGCTAAATTTTAGAGAGTGCCAAGGGGGTTTTTTACGACAGCGTATATAGCGTAACCCCTTCAAATTTTTTCAACTAAAATTAAAATCTAATACAATTGAACTAGCCTTGTACTAAACCTTAGTATCTTCAAAGTCATCATCGTCATCATCTTCTTCTAGGTCAAAGTCTGCATCAAACTCTATAACACTGGTAGCTAATAAGTCATATTTAACGAACTCCAGGACCCCTATGATTGTTTGGTCATTCAAATCGAACTCCCCTTTATAGCGATTTATTATATTGCATAAGTCGTTGGTTAACAAGTCTGTCTGAGTATCTATGTCCATGATGTTAAATTTAAGGCTTTACAAATCTGAAAATCGTTTATAATGTTTATCTAGGGACTCCTCAAGGTGTACCTATTAAAACAATAAGGTCTTACAAGAATAATAGCGACTTAAAATAAAGAAGTCGATACTTCGTTCTTCTCCTTCTTAGCTTGTAACAACAAGAAGACCCTGTCCTTTAAATACTTTATATTAACAAAACCTTTTTAAGGATAGGTGTGTCTAAAGACCAATAACATATATCTATAGATAGTTTTAAAAGGAGGGAGGGTCTTTGTCAGGGACGACCCTCTCTTATAGATACTTTATAATTATGTATTTAAACTAACTATAACAGCACTTATATTAATCACTAAGATGTAAAGATTTGTTAATAGAAGCTACAGAGTCTTTATCGAACAGAGTGAGTAAAGACGAAAGGTAATAGCGAAGCTATTGCCAAAGCATAGCTCTAGGACCTTTAAGACTTCTTTTATAAAAGCTATCAGTAAACTTTGTTAACTCTTTATCTAGTAGTTCTTGTTTCCTAAAGTTAATGTTATTATCAACATCTTGATTCATTTGTTCTACCCAGTAGTTAACAGCAATACTTAAAGCATCTAATCTATCGTCGTGATTAAGACTACCTTTATCTTTTGTTATACGACTAAGTTGATAGAATAACATATACTTAGCTTGATGTTCTATAGGATATCCTTGAGCACTCTTATAGTCATGTTGAACAACAGAAGGATCAATAATAAGTTTATGTTGATTAAGTACAGGTTCAAGGACATCAATGATTCTAAGTTCTTTTTGTTTACTGTGTCTTACTTCTTCAACGGAACAAGGGTAGGAAGTCATAAGTAAAGGTTTAAGTAGTTCCATGAACATACCATCACCAAAGTTAGACTCTATGATAATCTTGTTAACCTTGTTATTCTTGGCTATGTGTACTAGTTGTTTAAGTGTTTGATCATCGTACCCACCTTTTAGACCACCAGCTTCAGGAACAAAGAGTTGACCGTTAAGCATCTTAACAACAGCAAACCCTGTTTCATCTTTTCCTCTACCACTAGGGTCAATAGAAAGAACAGAACCAGTATACTCTACCATATCACCTATAGTCTTAGAAGGTCTGTGGTATCTATCTCCACCTAGTCCTACATTAGGAAGGTCTTTATTTTCGTTATCTGGATCACTGGACCATATAATCTTCTCAGGAGCTAAGTCGTTATCAATATCTGTTATAATCAGATCATTTATCTTTAAAGGGTAGCGATCAGCGTCAGATAGCCTAGGATTAAGCATGAACTGCAAAGCATACCCTGTACGCCCATAAGACAGCTTACGCTCTTCTAGGTCCATATCTGAGAACCTAAGAGGCTCTGTAGTGTGTCCTACTGTCTCTTCTGTTATCTGATTTGTTATAAAAGGAGCTATATCGTTATCGTAGTTCTTTAACACTAAATCCTCACTAGGATACTCAGATGTCCATATACGAGCGTCATAGCCTCTCTCACGCAGTTTGTTGTAGATACTGTCTTCGCACTGCGGTGTACCTAGAAAGAGAATCCTGGAGGTGTCTAAGGGCTTTATAATAGCTTCAAACTCTTTTACTTGTTCATCTAGCTTATCACGCATACCTTGGGTAGCAGAGTTGTTAGGTACTTCTATATCGTCAGCAATGATGATGTCAGCACGGCTACCTGTTAACTGGGAGGATATACCTAGTGACTTAACGGAAGGTGCGTGAGCAGCTGGAGCAGGTCCTACATCAAAAGCTATCTTAGAGAACCTTTGATCGTTCTTAGGTATTAGTCCTTGAAGAACAGGAATGTCGTGTATGATTTTCAAAGTAAAGGTGGAGAAGTCATCAGCACGGTTCTTAGAGGCAGATACAACAAGTATGTTCTTAGTAGGGTCTAGTAGTAGTTGATGAACAGCATAGGCAGAACATATCCAGGACTTACCTACACCACGGAACGCCATGATAACAGATCGTTTAGGACCGTGTTGCATGAAGTCAGCTATGTCGTATTGTAGATCAGTAGGATTAGGTAGGTTCAAGTGTTTCCAAACTACATATAAGAAGTTACGGAAGTCCTTGAGTTGTTTAAGCTTTTCAATGCTCATGCTTCAACTCTCTCTCTCTCTCTTTCGGTGTTATAACTGTAATTACTTAATCTTTTCTTTAAGTTCAGGGTTCTCTTCAAAAGGTAACACTTCTCCTAGTAGATCATTAAGAGGAGTATCTTTACCACTCATAAGAATTACATCGTTATCTTTTAAATGTTGCCTGGCACAGTTAAGTAAAGCAGGGTTATACTCTTCAGTTGCTTGCATTAATTGAATACCTTTACTTAAAGTATCTGTTAGAAGGATGTGTAAGTTACCTAGTTCTTCTCTTGTTTTCATAGTTGTTATTCTTCTTTACTCAACACCGTAACGCAACTTGTCTACGTGCTCGTCTAGTTTATTCACCCTAGTCTTTAGGTGTTCAATGTTCATATCTTGGGTAGCGTCAGCAGGTAAAGCTCCAATCTCCCCACGCGGCCATTTTATCCTAAATTCCGAATTTAAAGAAAGCTCATGTTGAATCCTAGCTATATCCATTTCAATAGTATTTAGTCGATTGACAATTACAGAATAGCCCCAAACACACGTCCCGACCAAGGCAATTACCTTCGCAGCAAAAGCGAGTTGTACTTTAGCGGATGCGTTTGCGTTTATCTCTTTCATCTCATGGACTTCTTTAACACTTCCACCTTCTAAGAGCTAAAGCTTTTCTAGTGGGTCTACCTTTACTATCTTTCATTGGTCCTTTGTTACCGCTCATACGAGCACAGAAGCTACGCTTTCTAGGACCACCACCAGGTTGAGGGGCTTTTAAATTAGAACCAGTAGC
>Ga0136655_1000488_pt1 | contig 17896 bp, 17 predicted proteins | sample CPBDNA_2_FD_94863 | JGI IMG/M metagenome (GOLD analysis project Ga0136655, IMG submission 94863) | Freshwater to marine salinity gradient microbial communities from Chesapeake Bay, USA - CPBay_Spr_15_0.8_DNA (version 2) | ecosystem: Environmental > Aquatic > Marine > Coastal | place: USA... | reverse complement strand
TGAGATCAAGGCTGAAGGCGACTTCGATACTGCTATCACAAACTTGCGAAGCACCGATGGCAAGTTGGTTTCAATCATCAACTCACGTCACTCTTCTTACGGATATGACCAACGTCTAGAAGCATTCGGTGACAAGGGAATGTTGCAAGTAACAAACGTTGCGCCAACTTCAGTTCGCAGTTTTAAGGCCGGCCACAGCGAACAACTAGACCCATATCTAAACTTCTTCTTAGAAAGATATGCCGCTTCTTATCGCAAGGAGCTTGCGCTATTTATCGAGAGTATCCAGACCGGAAAACAACTAAACCCGACTTATGAAGATGGTTGCAAAGCGTTGATACTTGCTGACGCTGCTACCGAATCTGCAAAGACGGGTAAAGTCGTAAAGCTTTAAAGTTTTAGAAACCTTCGCTATCTAGTTCTGCTAGAACTTGACGTAAGAATTCAACGCTAGCTTTCGCATCTGCAAATGGGCCAGCACCTTCTGCTGGCTCTGCATTTAGCGCATTATCTTGTTCCAGAACAAACCATCCGTCATAACCAGCCATGATTAAGTTGCGAACAACGGTGCGAATATTTGCATCGCCTTGTCCTAGCGGCGTGTAAAGACCGGCCAACATTCCGTCATAGTAAGTAACTTCGTGCGAACGAACCTTTGCCGCCATTGCGCTATTTACATCCTTAAGGTGTGAATGTGCGACGCGATCTGCGTGATCTTTTGAGAATGCGACGATATCTGTGCCACCAATCACCATGTGGCCAGTGTCTAAGCAGAATGGAATTGTCGAACCTTTTAATACTCGATTTACGTGATTTGCAGTTTCAACCATGGTCCCAACGTGTGGGTGTAGCACTGACTTGACGCCAATTTTTGCAGCTTCGGCCTGAATCCGATTTAGATTGTTAAATAAAATATCCCATTCAGCATCAGTTAAAACTGGAAGTTTTTCGTCATAACCAGTGATGCCAGAATTAGCAGCAAGCACTAAAGTCTTTGCACCAGCAGCAACATAACCCTCTAGTTCTTTCTGAACACCAGGAATTGGATCGTGATCCGCGCGATGCAAAATAACGGGAACGAAGCCACCGACAGCGGTCATGTTGTGTTCTTTAAGAATAGAAGCTTTTAGTGCGGGCTCCATTGGCAAGAAACCTTCAGGACCAAATTCAGTTGCACTAAATCCAAGTTCCGCCATCTCTTTTAAAACTCTTGCAGGTGACATCTGATGTCCCCAACCTGGAACTTCGCATACTCCCCATGAAATAGGTGCTGCTGCGATCTTGGCGTTCTTTGCACTCATTTAGTGCTCCTGTCCTGTTTATTTTGTAGATTAGCGATTGCTTTTGGTTTGACTCCAGTCAGAACATCGCGCACACCTTCGGCGGCCATTACATAGGTTGCGATAGTTGCTTGATTGCTTAGGCCCATTACATGTGGGGTAAGAACCACGTTCTCGTGATCAAAAATTGGATGATGATTTGGTGGTTCGGGATCAAATACATCTAGACCAAGTCCGCCTAGTTTTCCGCTATTTAAAGATTCAAGTGCGGCATCTAAATCGACTAAAGCGCCTCTTGAACAGTTGATCAAAATTGCACCGGACTTCATTGTCGCAAGTTCGGATTTTCCTATCAGGCCATTAGTTTCTGGGGTAAGTGGAGTATGAAGAGTTACAAAATCCGAAGTCGCCAAAAGTTCAGTAATTGAATTGGCTTTATTTGAAGCTGGAATCTCTGCATTTGGATCAAAGGCGAGAATCTTCAAATCGAATGCAGATGCAATATCAGCAACTTTCCTTCCGATTCGGCCATAACCAATAATTCCTAAAGTCTGGTTTGCTAAATCTCCAACTGGATATTTAGTGCGTTGATCCCACTTTCCGGTTGCAACCAATTTGGTAAGTGGTCCAAGACGCTTTGATAAGTGCAGAATCTGAGCAATTACACCTTCAGCCACCGCAACAGTATTGCTTCCAGGTGTAACAACTACGGGGATATTTCGAGCATCGGCTTCATTCAAATCAACTAATTCGGTTCCGACTCCGGTGCGGGCAATAACCTTTAGATTTGGCATTGCATCAAATACCAATTTGTTAAACTCAAATGCTGCGCGAACAAGGGCGCCATCAGCAATTGCTAAATCTTCTGTCGTTGGATTTTCAATATAGGTAAAGCCCGAACCCAGAACTGGTGCGACAATTTCACTGGAAATTGGTCCCAGGCCAACAATCATTGGTTTCGAAGCTGTGCTCATTATTTTTTGATTGCCGCCGTGGTTCCAGAAACTGATTTAATCGCGATCCACTTCTTTGATTCGGCCGATTCTTCTATTGCTGAGACAACTCGGGCGGCAGAAACCGCATCATGAATATTTGAATTCTTTGCTGCTCCACCGAAATATGCTTCAAGGAATTTGCGGGCTTCAACAATCTTTAAATCGTCATAGCCCATTGAAGTTCCGGCGCCTGGTTGGAAGCTGCCGAAGTCCCCGAATGCTGGTGATGCCATCACGCGTTGGTATCCAACATGTTCACCTTTTCGACCAATCGCAATTTCAATTTCATTCATTCGCTCGAACTCCCACTTGATTGAACCTTCGGTTCCGTAAATTTCGAAGTTATAACTTGCGCGTGGCCCGACGGCTACACGTGATGCCTCGATTGTTCCTACTGCGCCGGCGGCAACTGCGTTATCTGCAAAACGAATAAGTGCGCCTGCATAATCTTCATTTTCTACTGGCTCCAACTTTCCGCCTTCGATTACCGCAAAGTGCGTGCCCTTACCCATCTCTAAAACAGGGCGTTCAGTAATGATTGTTTTTGTCATTCCACTTACTTCATTAATTGGCCCAACTAAGTATTGAACTAAATCTGCCAAGTGGCCCATTAAATCACCGAGAACTCCACTGCCAGCAAACTTGCGGATGAAGCGCCAAGAGAGAGCGCCATTTGGTTCGGCTGAATAATCAGCGAAGAAAGTTCCACGAATATTTGTGATGCGACCTAGAGCCCCACTTTCGATTAAATGTTTTGCATGTTCAACAGCTGGGGCATTTCGATAGTTAAAACCAATAGTTGTGGTTACGCCGGCTGCAATCGCAGCGGCTTCTACTGCTTCTGTTTCGGTAGCGCCGCGACCAACTGGCTTTTCGATCCAGAATGATTTTCCGGCTTTTGCTGCAGCGATACCAATTTCGGCATGCAGAAAGTTTGGGGCACAGATTGAAACAACATCTACATCGGGATGGGAGAGAACCTCTTTGTAATCCAGGGTTGAAGTTTCATAACCAAGAACATTTACTGCATAGTCTGCGCGCTCTTGCACATTGTCAGCTGCAATGATCAGTCTTGGTTTAATGCCGAGTTCTGGATACACAATCGGAAGTGATTGATAGGCACGAGAATGCACCTTGCCCATCCAGCCAACACTGATTAAGCCAACACCAACTGTACGATTAGGAGTTACTTGTGACATCTGATTCCTTATTTCTTTAGTTGGGTTACAAGGCTCGTAATTGCGCCGGCAAGCAGCGTGGAATCTGATCCAATTGCAATAAATTTGAAACCTTGTTCGATAAATGCAGTTGCGGCAGCTGCGTCGGCAGCCAAGATTCCAGCAACTTTATTATTCGCTTTTGCAGCAGCAATAACCTTTGCACAAGCTTCGACAAATATCGGGCTCTTGAAATCGCGTGGAACACCGAGTGCAAAACTTAAATCAAGTGGGCCCACGAATAGAAGATCGGCACCATCGATTGCCGCAATTGCTTCAACGTTTTGGAGGGCCTTTAAAGTTTCGATTTGAATTATGCAGGCGGCTTTGGCTTTCTGGGTTAGACCAGATAAATCTCGTCCCCACTTTGCGCTGCGGTTGTAAGTCGCGACTCCGCGATCGCCAAATGGTGGATAAGACATATGTCCCACAACTGCAATAACTTCTTCTGCAGTTTCAATTCTTGGAACCATTACACCGCTTGCGCCAGCATCAAGTGCTCGACCAATTCGAATTCGCTCGGATGATTCAACACGAACCAAGGTAGGAATTGAATAAGCCATACCTGCAACAACTGTTGGACCAACTAAATCTTCACCCGCGCCACCATGTTCTAAATCAACTAGAACCCAATCGACTCCCCCAACTGCAGCAATTTCTGCGGCCATCGGTGCGCCCATTCCAAGAAAGGTTCCGATTGTTACTTGGCTTGGATCGGTGAACTTGTGCATTAGGCATGCCATCTCTGAGTTGAAAGTCCATTTTCATAATCTTTACGGATCGCAGCAACCCAAGGTTGGGTTGAAACTTCAGCTGGAGCAACATCCCACCAGACATTTGATGCCGGAAGATTTGCATGTTGAATTGTCGGAACCACGATTACAACTGGGCCCTTAATTGTGCGGGCATCGCTTAGTGCCTTGCGAATTTCAGTTGGTGTTGTTGCATAAATAGCTCTCGCGCCCATGCCTTCAGACATCTTTATTAAATCGATATCTAAGTAATCGCCTTCAAGTCTTGGTGCAGTTCCCTTAAGGCTTCCGGCTTCAGCTACTGAAGGACCATCTTGGCGATATCTAAATTCATTTCCGAAGTGATTACCGACGCGCCACATCTGTAATCTGCGGATAACTTGGTAACCATGATTTTCAGAGACAACAACTGTCATGTTAATGCCCTCTTGCGCGGCTGTAACTAATTCAGTTGGGGCCATTACAAATGTTCCATCACCAATAAAGATAAGAACTCGCTTTGCTTGGTCAGGTGTTGCGAGTCTGACACCGATTCCTGCAGGAATTTCATAACCCATGCAAGAGAATCCAAATTCTAGATGTGCAAACTTACCCTTTGTCGCATCCCAAGCTTTCTGAATATCGCCAGGTGCGCCGCCCGCCGCAGCAATAATTACATCACCGCTCTTTGCAGTTTCATTCATCAGACCAATCAACTGGCCTTGAGTAATCACTGCATTTGTTACGGGTGAATCCGGAAGAGTCTTCTTATCGAAGACTACATCTGGATTGATTGCATCTGCCAATTGTTTAGCCCAGATTTTTACTCCAGTAGAAATCTTGGTGGCCCAATCAGATGGGACTTTGTAGCCAGCAACAGCTTCAGTTAGAGCAACCAATGAGAGCTTTGCATCTCCCAAAATTGCTACTGCGCCCTGCTTGATTGCATCATGTTCTTTGATATTGATTGATGCAAACTTAACATCTGGATTTTGGAACATTGATTGCGATCCTGTTGCAAAATCAGTTAAACGAGTTCCGATTGAAATAATTAAATCTGCTTCAGCAACTAACTTATTTGTTTCTGGTGAGCCCTCAAGACCAAGGCCCATTAGATGCCAGTCCCCTGGGTTTTGAATTGCACCCTTGCCGCCAAAGGTTTCGGCTACTGGAATCCCGGTTGCATTTGCAAAAGCTTCGAGCTCTGCAGTTGCAGAAGAGTAGTTAATTCCACCACCAGCAATAATTAGAGGCTTCTTTGCGACCTTAATCATCCTTGCAACTTGACCAATATCTTCGCGGTCAGGAATTGCGCGACGAATCTTCCAAACACGTTCTTCAAAGAATTCTTTAGGAAAATCAAAGGCATGCGATTGCACATCTTGTGGCAGCGCTAAAACAACTGCGCCAGTTTCGGCAGGATTTGCTAAAACTCTAAAGGCATTTGGAAGCGAATATAGAAGTTGTTCTGGACGAGTAATGCGATCAAAGAATTTTGCTATTGGGCGGAAGGCATCATTAACTGAAATATCTGGACCAAGTGGATGTTCTAGTTGTTGCAGGACCGGTCCTTGGCGACGAGTTGTGTACGAATCACCTGGAAGCAATAGAACTGGCAAGTGATTTACAGTTGCAAGACCAGCAGCAGTCACCATATTAAGTGCGCCGGGCCCAATTGATGCAGTTACTGCAAACGTTTGGGTGCGATTTGTTGCTTTTGCAAAACCAATAGCAGCATGTGTCAGGCCTTGTTCATTGCGACCTTGCACAAAGGGAAGAATGTCATTGTATTGATCAAGTGCTTGGCCAAGTCCGGCAACGTTTCCGTGTCCAAAGATTCCCATCGCAGCAGGAATGAAACGACGTTTAACTCCATCAGCAACCGTGTGCTGGGCGGCAATAAAGCGAATAACTGCTTGCCCAACAGTCAGCCTCTCAGTTGGCCCGTAATTTGGATTTGTCATTTCATACTCCTTTTTCTACTGCCAGCTACGCCCGTGAAGGATTATGGTTTTTTCTTCAGTCATTTCATTTACGGTTGAGCGAACGCCCTCTTTACCGATTCCACTTGATTTGAGTCCACCGTATGGCATCAAATCTGCGCGCCACAATGGTGTCCAATTTATGTGAATGCTTCCGGCATCAAGTTCGCGAGCAGCTTGAATTGAGGTATCCATATTCTTAGTGAATACGCCTGCGCCCAAGCCGTAAGGTGAGTCATTCGCGATTGAAATCGCATCTGTAATTCCAGTTGTTGAACTCACTGCAATAGCAGGCCCAAATAATTCATCTTGTGCAAAAGCAGATTTTGGATTGACGCCACAAACGATTGCTGGCATAACAATTGCACCAGTTCTTGCGCCACCTGTTAATAGTGTTGCACCTTCACCTACCGCTGTCGCAATTGATTTTTCCACACGGATAGCTTCTTTCTCTGAAATCAAAGTTCCAACTTTAGTATCTGCACTCTTTGGATCGCCAACCTTAATTGCTTCAACTCTTGGCTTAAGTGCATCCAAGAAATTAGCCATAACTTTCTCATGAACGATAACTCGTTGAACCGAGATACAAACCTGTCCCGCATTTATATAACCACCAAGTGCAACCGCATCTGCTGCATATTCAATATCAGCATCATCCATAACAATTACAGGACAGGAAGAACCAAGTTCGAGTGACAATTTCTTGGCACCGGCAATAGATGCGATATGAGTGCCAGTAACAGTTGAACCTGTAAAGGAAACTTTTCGAACTCTTGGATCAGAAACTAAAGCATCCCCGAGAACTGAACCTGAACCAGTTATCACTTGCAGAACGCCGTCTGGCAGCCCCGCTTCCTTCAAATATTTTGCAATTGCAAATGCGGTAAGTGGAGTAGTTCGTGCTGGCTTTAGAACAACCGCATTTCCTACGGCAAGGGCTGGTCCGATTTTGTGAAGAACCAATAAACCTGGGTAATTGAAAGGACTGATTGCAACGACTACACCAACTGGTTGGCGAAGTGTAAAACCTAATTTGTCGAGACCGGTTCCCTTATTTGCATCAAGTGGAAGGGTTGAGCCATAGAGTTGAGACCCTTCGAATGAAGATAGTCGGAAAATTTCACCACATCTAGATGCTTCAGCTCGCGCTTCAACAAGACTTTTACCAGTTTCGCCAGAAATAATCTGAGCTAGCTCTTCAATGTTTTCTTCAGCGATCGTTGCAGCCTTCAAGATAATTGCGCTGCGCACATGGGCTGGAGTATTGCGCCAGAGCTTGGCACCTACCTCGGCACGAGTTAGATATCCATCTACATCTTTGAGCGAAGCTACGGGCACCTGACCAATAACTGATCCGTCAAATGGCGATTTAATATCTTCAAGGGTCATTTAATTATTCCTTACTAGTGATTTGGAAGAATTTCTTACGATTAACTTTGGTTCCATTAAATAAGTCTTTGCTCTTTCAGCTTTATCATTCTTAAGCAATAACTGAGCTGCTTTATCTGCAATCTCAGTATTTCCGGGATCGACAGATGTTAAGGAAATTTGACGCAAGTCCGCTAGAAAAGTGTTGTCATATCCAGTTATTGCGACAGTGCCATCAGTTGCACCCTGGGCACCGATTGCCAGCAGATCATTAAATGCAGTGATTGCAGTTGGTGGACTCTGCGAATTCATCAACCTTGCGGCCGCATCGAAGCCATCGATCTCAGTCGCACTCTTTGCAAACTCAATATTTATAAATCTAGCTAAGCCTTTCTCCTTCATAACTGACTCATAGGCACCTCTGCGACTCTTTGATACGTCACCAGCATCAACAGAGATATGAGAAATCTTCTTATGTCCGTTTTCAATAAGGTGTTCAATCAAGAGGCGCATTCCTATTTCGTCATTTGAACGTACTGTCGTTGCACGCGCAATATCTTTTGAGATTGCACTTGCGATAACAATATCAACACTCTCAGGTAAAGAGGCAAGGCGATGAAGATCTGGAATCGACCCAACTACTAAAACACTTTTTGGACGTAGATCTATTAGCGCACTTACAGTTTTAGAATCAAGAATTTGTTCGCCTTGCGAATTAAGAAGCATGGCAGATGTCATGAAGCTGTATTCACCTTCGGCCTCAAGAGCTATACGCACCTGATCAACAATTTGGGCAAAGAGTGGGTTATGTAAATCGGCCACCAAAATTCCGATAAAAGTTCCGGTTTCAGTTGCAAGTGATCGCGCTAAAAAGCTAGGAGAAAAACCGAGTTCGTCAGCAGCCTTCAACACCAATTCTTTTCGATAACTACTGACAGTTTGTGGAGCAGAAAAAACAAGTGAAACTAGAGATTTTGATACGCCAGCTTTTGCAGCAACATCTCTAATAGTTGGACGCTTGGTTCTGGCTGTTGTGCTCATGCACGGACCTCTGGCTTAGTAATCGCAGTTATCTTTCCGGTATCAATCTCGGTTCGTAGCGCAATTAATAATTCGCGAAGTGAGGTTGGCCCAAGGCCTAATACTTTTTTAGTCAAAACATTCGATAGCGAAGTATCTACTGGCACTTGTCCCGGGAATTGATCTTCGACTGAAGGTGGGGCTTCACGTAGCAAAGTTGCATCAAGCTCAAAGATTTCGCAGATCAGTCTTGCGTAATCCATTCTTGAAATTGCATCATCGCCAACTAGATGAAAGGTGCCATGAACTTTGCGCGAGACAATCCGCTCTACCTGTGCGCCTATTTCAGAGGCCAAAGAAGGTGCAGTCACTTTATTAACTAGGTCTCCACCAAACACTGTAAAGGTCTTTCCTGCCTTCAAATCTGCAACTAAAGCGGATGCAAAATATCCGAATCCAACATCTTGAGTTCTTGGGCCAACTTCCAAAGTCTGATGAATTCCCATGACCCCATCGACTCTGGCAATCACCCCGGTATCAGGAGCAAGATCGCGAATTACTTGTTCGCCTAAAGATTTTAAGACACCGTAGAAATTAACTGGATTTCCAGTATCGCTCTCAAGTGCCATATGGCCGGCACCATCCATAACCCATCCAGTTGAAATATAAATAATCTGTGCGCCATTTTTATTTGCAGCATGAGTTACTCGCTGAGTCAGACCAACAAACGAGTCGTAGGCATATTCCCGATTTTGTTGAAGCTTATTGAAATCATTTGCGATGCCACTATGAACTATTGCAACGCAGCCTTTTGTAGCTTCAGTAATTGAAGAGATGCTTAATAAATCGGTAACCGTTGTTCGCCACGGCAACTCTTTCTCTGGTTGGCTTCTAACTAAACCAATAACCTCGTGTCCAGCAGCAAGCAACATATTTGCAATGTTGCCTCCGACGAATCCATTGGATCCGGTCACTGCAATCTTGGACATTTTGATAAACCCGATTCCCTGATATTGTTGGACCGCTCCAAAACAATAGCCGCAATATGAGATTGATTCAAGAGAGAATTTGCCCATGAGTAAACCCCGCTACTTCTACAAAAAGGGCGAGCTGGCCAACGGCGATTGGGATGTAATCGTCAACGACAAACTTCCTGGTTGGAAGCACACTGGCACTCGAGTCGCCACACTTTCGCCTGGTAAAACTTTTGAAATCGCAGCAGACAAAGTTGAGCGCTTGATCTGGCCACTTGAAGGCGAAGGCATTGTTGTTGATTATGTTGTAAATGGTGAAAGAAAGAACCAGAAGTTGGCCGGACGCAAAACTGTCTTCAGTGGTCCAACTGATGTTCTATACCTCTCGATTGATACTTCAATAAAGATTTCTGGCGCTGGTCGATTCATTATCGCCGAAGCACCAGCGAAAAATTCTTTTCCAGATAAATATATTCCAGCAAAGAGTGTGCCCGTTTTTACTCGCGGCGCAGGCCCAGCATCAAGACAGGTCCATAACTTTGGTGATCCATCCGAACTTGCGGCTGATCGCTTTATTGTTGTTGAAATTATTGTTCCTGCCGGAAATTGGTCGGGTTCGCCTGCCCACAAACATGACACCTATATTCCTGGAGTTGAATCAAACTTAGAAGAAATTTATTACTTCGAAGCCGCAGTGAGTAAGAATTTACCAACGCAAGAAAGTGCGGATCCGGTTGGATTTTTTAGTGGACGCGCATCTGATGAACGTGAATATGAATTAACCACCGAAGTTAAAAGTGGCGATGTTGTTCTTGTTCCCCACGGTTGGCATGGTCCAGTTATGGCGCAACCTGGATACGATCTTTATTTTATGAATGTAATGGCTGGACCAGATCCAGACCGCTCGTGGAATGTAACTGACGACCCAACACAAGGCTGGATTCGCAAAACCTGGAACGAAAAAGATATCGACCCAAGGTTGCCTTACTTAAATAATTAAGGACGGCCCATCTTTGCGAAGATGGCATCGAAGAACTTAGCAAATTTAAGTGATTGCTCCATCGGCATCAACCAATCATTTCCACCACGAACTACGCGAGCAAATGCATCAGACATTAATTGATATGGATCGCAGGCATCAAAACGTTCAATGCGGACCTTGCCATCAACTGTAATTTCAAGTGTGCTTGGGTTGTTGTGTGAATTGAAAGAGTCATTCCCGCCAGTGCGAAGTTCACCCTTTGTTCCTTCGACGATGAACCAATGTGTTAATTGAATATTGTCAGAAGCAACGGTCTCGGCAACAGCGCCACCGATATTGAAATTAACGCGAGTTGTTTCATCAGTTCCTGCTTTGTGCCAGATAACTTTCACATCAATATCTGAAACGTCAGCAAAGTCCATTGCCCAAAGTGGTGCAACGGTTGAGTAAGGTCCAAGGTCGTAAAGAATTCCGCCACCGAGTGCTGGATCAAGGCGAATGTTTCCTTCATCAAGTCCATCATAAGTAAAGCATGTTCTGATGCGAGTAACTTTGCCAAGTTCGCCGGAAGCAATTACTTCTCTGATGCGCTGGCTACGTGGGTGCCAACGATTCCAACTTGCTTCAACAAAAATTCGTTTGGTCTCTTCAGATACTGCAATCGCTTCAGCAACTTCAGCTGCATTCATGCCAAGTGGCTTCTCGCAGAGCACATGCTTGCCGGCACGCATCGCTTTAATTGCTAGTGGCAAGTGAAGTGAATTTGGAAGCGAGATATAAACCGCTTCAACTTTGGGATCAGCTAGAAGTTCGTCATAGCTGGTGTAGACAATTCCGTTTGGTGAGATTGTGAGGGCTTTTGTCTTATCGCGTGAAGCAACCGCGTAGATTTCGCCAACATTTGATTTAGAAATTGCAGGATACAAAGCCCGCTTTGCAATTCCACCTGCACCGATAAATCCCCAACGTAATTTCTCCATTTTAGAATCCTATCCCAGGGTTTAGATTTATGGCTATTTGCTAATCAACTTAACATGCGATGGATTTAGCTCTTCAAGTGAGCAAACTCCAAGAAGTTTCATGGTCCGAACCATTTGGGTGCGCAGGATTTCTAAACTGCGATCGACGCCTTCTTTGCCGCCAGCCATTAGTCCATACAGATATGCCCGACCAATCCAAGTGAAATTCGCGCCAGCTGCAATACAGGCGACAACATCTGCGCCATGCATGATTCCGGTATCGGCATGTATTTCAAATTTCTTACCAAGAGCTTTACGGACTTCCGGAATCAATAGATACGGCACTGGAGCACGATCTAATTGTCGGCCTCCGTGATTTGAAAGCGAGATTGCATCTGCTCCAGCTTTTTGTGCAAGCACAGCATCATCAATATTTTGGATTCCCTTTACCAAGAGATTTCCATCCCATTGTTTGCGAATCCACTTTAAATCTTCAAAGGTAACTGTCGGATCAAACATCGAATCAAGAAGTTCAGCAACTGTGCCCTTCCAGCTATCAAGTGAGGCAAATTTGAGTGAATCTGTGGTCAAGAAATTGAGCCACCAAGCAGGCCTTGGCAGTGCATTTAAAATTGTTTTTGAAGTTAGTGATGGTGGAATTGTCATTCCATTTCTAACATCACGAAGTCTCGCGCCAGCTACTGGAACATCCACGGTAAGAACTAAAGTATCGAAACCTGCGGCCTTTGCTCTATCAACTAGCGCCATTGAACGATCGCGATCTTTCCACATATATAACTGGAACCAGTTGCGGCCATCAGGTGCAATTCTTGCTACATCTTCTATCGATCGAGTTCCCATAGTTGAAAGTGTGTAAGGAATTCCGGCATCGCGGGCTGCAGTTGCGCCGGCATATTCGCCTTCGGTCTGCATCATTCGAGTAAATCCAGTGGGTGCAATTCCAATTGGCATGGACATTGTTTGTCCAAGCATTTTTACTGAAATATCAACTACTGAAACATCACGCAAAATTCTTGGTTGGAATTCGACTCTTTCAAATGTAGAACGCGCGCGAGTTAAACTCGATTCCGAATCAGCGCCACCATCGGTGTAATCAAATGGCGCCTGTGGTGTCCGGCGCTTAGCAATATCTCGTAAATCATAAATTGTTAAGGCTCGAGATAATCTACGCTTTCGGCCATTGAAAATAGGTTTCCGGAAACGCATTAATGCGGCCAGCTCTTTGATTCCAGGAAAGCGTCGCTTCACTTTTAATTGGCCCATAGGAAAATACTACACATCTGATTTGGCTCGAGATATGCTTCGAGCCCTCATGACAGATAATCGCAAAATCCTGATTTTAAACAAACTGGACAATATCGCCGTCTGTCTCGTGGATATGGAAGTTAGCGAAGTCATCAGACAAGATGCCTTAAATCTCACTATTCAAAATCGAATTCCTCGTGGCCACAAAGTAGCTACAAAAGCGATTGCTAAAGATGATGGCATCATCAAATATGGCGAACGTATGGGGCATGCAACTAGCGATATAAAAATTGGTGAACATGTTCATACCCATAATGTTCTGGGCGATCGTCTTTCCACGGAGCAAGTAAATATGGAGCAAAAAAATTGAGCATGCGAGGTTTTGACCACGGCAACCGTGGTATTGGAGTTCGGGATCATCAATTAATTCTGCCCTCAGTTGTCTGCTCAACCAGAGTTTCAAGTCGAATTGCAAAAGAGATTGGCGCAATAACTTTTGCACACCAACATGGATGTGGCTTTATCGGTAATGATGTTGGCCGAATAACTGACTACTTTGCAGCTCTGGCAAATCATCCGAATGTTAGTTCGACTCTTGTCGTTGGGCTTGGGTGCGAAACTATTCAAGGCAATGAACTAGCCGATAAATTACTTGCTAAAAATAAGTCCACAAATTACTTGGTTACTCAAGAGAGTGGTGGTGTGCAAGGAACAGTGGATTCTGGTGTCGTTGCTGCAAAGGCGTTACAGGCTTACTATCAACCAACTCCGGTTTTACTTCCGAGATTGCATTTAGGAATAGATCTATCGAATGATGATTTAAAAGTCGATGAAATAGTTGCAGCGCTGACTAGCGTTGGTGTTGATATAACAGTTGCTGCTTCACAGAAGAATTCAGGGTTGAACTTCTCAGATTTAATGGAATCTGGAGTCCATGTGATTCTCTCATTCCCTGATGGAAATCAACCAGCTTCTGGTTTCCCATTAATCCCCACAATCAATGTTGCTAGTAATTCGCCATTGCATCTTGCGCTTTCAGATGATTTCGATCTGAGTGCGGATGCAACCAACGAGGAAATTATGGAGAAGATTTACTCGGTAATAAATGGTGAATTAACTAAGGTTGAAGCTCTTGGGGCTGGCGAAATTATTGCTGGGCGCGAGGTGCGAAGTGTCTAAGCAATTAACTGCATTTGCCAGAGCAGATGAGAGATGGGGCCTGCGAAACCACGTATTGATTCTGCCGCTGCACTCTGCGCTCTCGGCTACTGCTAGAAAAATCGCTGACGAATCAGATGGCGCAGTTGCTGTAAGCCATGATTGGTCGGGCGAAGTTGATGGCGACTTCGATCGGATAATCAAAACTTTCTCGGGCTTTGCGGCAAATCCAAATAATTATGCAACTGTGTTCATAACAATCGGAACTCCTGGCGAATTGTTAATAATTGATTTGGCTAAGAAATTAGGAATTAATAAAGCAGAAGTCTTAAATGTCGCAGAACTTGGTTCCATGAGCAAAATTGCCGGCGCTGGAATAAAGATTGCAAACTCTCTTGTCAAAGAGGCAAAAGCACAGTCTCGAATCAGCGCCCCATGGAGTGCAATCGCACTTGGCCAAGAGTGTGGCGGTTCGGATGCACTTTCTGGGATCACTGCAAATCCAGCACTGGGTGTAGCAAGTGATCGCTTGGTCGAACTTGGTGCAGCATCGGTATTAGGAGAAACAACTGAAATTCTTGGCGCCGAACATTTGCTAGCCGCACGCGCGATAACACCAGAGATTGGTGCCCAAATTATTGAAACTGTTGCCAGATACGAGCGTTCAATTAATTACGAAGGTATTGATATGCGCGGAGCCCAACCATCTCGCGGAAATATAGAAGGCGGTTTAACAACACTCGAGGAGAAGTCCCTTGGCGCCGCGAAGAAAGCCGGAAGTGCACAATTTTCTGGTGTTCTGGAATATGCCGACCAAGTTCCAAAATCTGGTCTTTACTTTATGGACACACCTGGGCACGACACCGAACAACTAACCGGTTTCGCAGCAGGAGGCATAAATGTTGTCGTCTTCACTACTGGACGCGGAACTCCTACTGGTTCAGCAATTATGCCAACAATCAAAGTAGCAACAAATACCACCATGGCAAGTGCGATTCCAGATTTGATTGATTTAAACGCTGGAACAATTGCTGATGGAATTAAGACGCTCGCAGAGGTTGGTGATGAACTCTTTGATCTCATCTTGGCGGTAGCCAACGGCCAAATCACCAAAGCTGAGCGTGGACTTCATCATGAATTTTCGCTATCCCGCATGTATAACACTGTAATTAAATAATTAAGGTAATACGTTAAGTCTGCTGGCTAGCGCCGGATCAATCTGCCAATCACTTAACATTTTCTTATAGCTTTCGACATCTTTAGAGCCTGGTTCTGCGCCAGTTTTGACCGCCCGAATCATGATATTTCTCGGAGTGTGTTCGCCACCGATAAATTCAATTATTTCACTTCGATATCCAAGTAACTTAATAAATTGAGCGCGAAGCGAATCTGTCATCAAATCACCAAGCCGCTCTTTCATTAATCCATGTTTAGTGAGCAGGTTCCAAGGTTCTGGAACGTTACTCATCTGGGTCTGCAAATCATGCTGGCAGCAAGGTGCAATTAACAATAATTTCGCCCCCCCGGATACTGCCCAAGCAATTGCATCATCGGTAGCGGTATCACATGCATGAAGTGCAATTGCCACATCACAAGCCTGCACGGAAGTTTGATCAATCGACTCAGCTTTGAATTCAATTGTCTTTTCAATCTTAAGTTTTTTGGCAATTTCAGTATTGCGCTTTAAGGATTCGGGTCTGATATCAATACCGATTACATGCACTGGCATTTCAATGCTTCTTAGGTATTGATGCACCGCAAAAGTTAGATAGGCGCTTCCGCAACCTAAATCTGCGATTACTAATGGCTTTTCAGCGGTTGGACTAGCAATATGTTTTGATTCAATTGCTGAATTCAAAGTTGGTACCAGCAGCCGCAAGAATTCTTCTACCTGCAAATACTTATCTGCTTTCGTAGGTTTTACTCGGCCTTCAGAATCTGAGATTCCTACTTCAATCAAGAATGGATCTGAGGCATCTAGCAATCTACTCTTCTTACGATCGTGTTCTAGGTTCTGCTCACGAAGGCCTTTCTCTTCGTGAACTTGGGCCTCACCTTTCTTGGTGATCCGAATCGTAAGCGCACCGCTGGTGTGTTCGACCAAAATATTTGCATATCCCATTTCTAAATAGGTCTTTGCATCAAATTCTTTAGCTTCTACATTCTTAGTTGTGGTTACGCGACCATCATTCTGTGAGATCTGAAGTGAGAGGCCACCTTTGATCGAAACTGGCCGGATATCAATTCTTTCAAATGGAACGCTCATGTTTCGGCGTCGGCCCGAGAGAACTACTCGGACCAGCTTTGAAGTATCTGAAATTAATTGTTCTGCGCTCTTAAATGCAGCCTCTAATTCAGTAGCCATTTAAAGGCTTTTCATGATTCGGCCTGCTGCATCTGCAATTTGAGCATCAGTGGCGGTCATTGCAATTCGAATATGTTGAGCGCCGGCTTCTCCGTAGAAAATTCCTGGTGTTGCAAGAATTCCAATGTCAGCAAGCCACGAAACAGAATTCCAGCAATCCTCGTTTCGTGTGCACCAGATGTAAAGGCCAGCATTTGAAAAATCAATCTGAAATCCAGCTGCAATTAGTGCAGAACTTAATATCTCACGACGATTGGCATATCGCGCAGCCTGAATCGCAACGTGTTCTTCATCTCCAAGTGCCGCAGTCATCGCTCTTTGAATTGGAAGCGGAGTTAGCATTCCAGCATGTTTCCTGACTTCACGAATTTCGGCAATCAAACCAGGATCACCGACAATTAACCCAGCACGGTATCCAGCTAAGTTAGAGCGTTTAGACATTGAGTGAACAGCTAATAAATTTTTATTATTGCCAGCTGCTACTTTGAGAATAGAAATTGGCTTTGGCCCTGTTGCCGGAAAATTTATATAACATTCATCGCTCGCAATGACCGTGTTATGTTCTCGTGCATACGCGATAACTGCTTCAAGTTCTGATTCGCTATGCACGCGGCCCGTTGGATTTGAAGGTGAATTAATCCAAGCCAGATCGGACTTTGGCCAACTTTTTGCATCTATATCAACTGCAATATTTGTGGATTGATGAATCATTGAACCGACTAGATAAGTCGGATAAGCAACTCTGGGATATAGAACAGTTTTTGCCTGAAGAATTGTGGGTAGCCAAGCAACTAATTCTTTAGAACCGATTGTTGGCAATACATCAAATTCCCCACTGGCACCAAGAACGTTGGTTGCCCAATTACGCATTGCACTTCGAAGTTCGGGTGTCCCGATTGTTAACGGATAACCAGGAGAATTCGCTGCGCTCTTTAACTCTTGTTGAATAAATTCTGGAGTCGCATCAACAGGCGTCCCCTGAGATAAATCAATTATTCCGCCAGTATGTTCCCGAGCGCGTGCACCAAAAGGCGCCAACGTATCCCAAGGAAAATCTGGAAGTTTCAGAGTTCTAACTACTCAGCTTTAGGAGGTAGCGCTTTAACCATTGCGTGATCTGTTGCAGATGCACCAACTTTGGCAGCGCCGCCAGGTGAACCAATTTCTACGAAAAATTCGCTATTGGCTTTTCCGAACTCTTTCCACGCCGAAGGAATATCGTCTTCGTAATAGATGGCTTCAACTGGACATACTGGTTCGCAGGCACCGCAATCAACACATTCATCGGGTTGGATATAAAGCATCCGGCCACCCTCGTAAATGCAATCAACAGGACATTCCTCAATACAGGATTTATCCTTAACGTCTACACATGGTTCTGCGATTATGTATGTCAATTTGCTACCTTTCTAACTAATCTAATGCGCCTAGGATAGCGAATACCTGCAAATTCGTAGGTCTCGAACTCCAATAATTCGCAGAAAGAAGGAGCGCTCAATATGGGAAATCCCACTCCTTCGCTAGCTGAGATTGGAAAGCGAGTATCAATTCGGCTACACGAGCCGGGTGGCGGCTTCCGAGATTTACTTGGGACCTTGG
>Ga0136655_1000486_pt1 | contig 17909 bp, 24 predicted proteins | sample CPBDNA_2_FD_94863 | JGI IMG/M metagenome (GOLD analysis project Ga0136655, IMG submission 94863) | Freshwater to marine salinity gradient microbial communities from Chesapeake Bay, USA - CPBay_Spr_15_0.8_DNA (version 2) | ecosystem: Environmental > Aquatic > Marine > Coastal | place: USA... | reverse complement strand
GAAATGATAGAGAGATACAAAGAAAATCTAAAAGATTGTTCATATTATACTTTACCAGACGATTCCAAGGAATCAAACTGGCTCGCCATGCCTCTTCAATGTGAAGATAGACTTGGTGTCATAAAATATCTCGAAGAAAACGATGTACAAACACGTGTCACTTTTTCCGGTAACATTACAAGACATCCAGCGTTCAGGGAATTTAAACAGGATTTTGAAAATGCGGATATTATCATGCGAAATGGATTTTTATTGGGTGCGCATCATGGAATGAACCTAGAAGATGTAGATCGTGTGTGTAATTTACTTAAAAATTTTGCTAAAGGTAAGTAATAATGACTACAGCGCTGGTAACAGGTGGTTGTGGATTTATAGCCTCTAATTTTTTAAATTTAATGAAAGAAAAATACCAAGAAATTAAATTTGTAAACTTAGATAAACTCGATTACTGTTCAAATATACATAACGTAAAACCAGGTGTTTCTACATTTGTAAAGGGTGATATATGTGACGAAGACCTTGTAGGATACTTAATCAAGCAATATGATTTCGACGTTGTTTTTCACTTCGCGGCTATGAGTCATGTAGACAACTCGTTTAACGATCCTAAAAAGTTTACTTTAAACAATGTGTATGGTACACACGTTTTATTAGATAAGTTCAGGGAACTCAAGCCTGACGTTGAATTTATCCATTTTAGTACAGATGAAGTCTATGGCGAATCTACCACCGATGTACCTTTTAGTGAAGATACAGGTGTTTTAAAACCAACAAATCCATACTCGGCTTCTAAAGCCGCGGCTGAAATGATAGTTCAATCCTATATAAATTCATACAAAATGAATATAAAAACAATAAGATGTAATAACGTATATGGACCAAACCAGTACCCCGAAAAAATAATACCAAAATTCAAAAAACTTTTACGCGAAGGGAATAAGTGTACCATACATGGAACTAAAAGTGCTGAAATACAACGGGCCTTCATGCATGTAGATGATGTTGTGAGTGCAGTTGATATTATATGGAAAAAAGGTAAATCGGGTGAAACTTATAATATAGGATCACAAGATGAAATATCCGTGATGAAACTTACAAAACTTATGATAAAAATAATAACTGATACAGAAAACTATGATAATTATATATCTTTTGTAACAGATAGACCGTTTAACGATAGTCGATACTACATATCATCTAGAAAAATAAAAGATTTAGGGTGGTCCCAGAATAAAAATTACAGTGATTTAATACAGTTTATAAAAAATTAAAATTCATTATTGTATATATAATCAATGCGTTTTATATCAACGTGTTTATTATATCTATTGAAAAATGCATTTTCGGTGTCCCTTTTCTTTTTCACGAAAATTTCAAATTCTTTTTTCAAATCATAATAATTGTATAAGGTGCTAATATAATAATTTTGTACATATTCTTGCCATGATATAGGTTTTGTATCAGATACATGACCCTCATCGTCATTTCTTGTTATTATAGAAGTTTGAGTAGCGACTGGAATGAAAGGTATAGATCCCGATCTTAAACATCCATGGTGAATCAAATCTATAGTGTTGTCCATTCGAATGTTTTTTAACATAAGTTGTGCAAATTTTTTTGTCACATATTGAGCTTCTGTACCGCCATTATTACCGACTCTTACCATGTCTTTGAAATTATTTATGTTACATTGATGTAAACACCCCATTTTTATATAATCTTCATTTGGAAAATAATTGTTTTTATTCTTCATAAAAATGTTTTCCCAGTCTTTAATTAAAACAACATCATCTTCGAATATAAAAGCTTCCTCTATATCGTTATCTACCATATGTTTTAAAGCCTCAAAGTGTTTAATGTTACACGAAACCATAGTTAATTCTTGATTACTTTTTGTTATATATTTCATCCACGGTACAAAAATATCTTCGCGATCATATTCTTTTAATATATGTGCGTTAGGAAATCGTTCTTCCAATTCATTTCCTAATTCCTTATTTTTTGAGTAATGAACTATATATGTGTACATTTATTTTAAATTAATTGTAAACCTTTAAATAGTTAAAGGCTATATAATATTTAAATTAAATGAGATCTTTTACAGATGAAAGAGGTGAAATACTATTTAATGTAGATACTTTACCCTTTGAAATAAAACAATGTTTTACGAGTAAAAATAATAAAAATGTTTTAAGAGGTCTTCACTGCAGTCCATATCCAAAATATATAACAATTAATTCGGGTAAAATATTTGATGTTATAGTGAAACCCGATGGTACACATGATACCTATATATTAAATAAATGTGATTCATTACTCATACCTGCTAATTGTGCACACGGATATTTTTGTTATGAGGAAAGTGAAATTATATATTTTTTAGGTGGTAAATTTCAACAATCACTCGAAAAAAATTATCATTGGAATGACCCATATTTAAACATAAAATGGCCCAAGGAAATAAATAGTGTAATCGTATCAAAAAAAGACGCATCAAATCCATTTTTTAATGAAATAAATACAATTGTATTAGGTTCCGATGGTTATCTGGGTTCAAATTTATTAAAATATATACCAAACAGTATAGGTTTAAATACAAGGTTAGAAGATACAGGAGTTTTAAGGGAAAAATTTAAATTTATAAATCCCAAATATGTTATATCTGCAGCGGGTATTTCCGGTAAACCAACTATAGACTGGTGCGAAAGTCATAAAGACGAAACTATAAATGTAAATGTTATATGTCAATTACAACTCATACAAATATGCAAAGAATTAGGTATACATCTAACTATACTAGGTTCGGGTGCCGTATTCAGTGGCGATAAATTATTTTCTGAAACTGATAAACCAAATTATACGGGTACGTTTTATTCTAAATCTAGAGTCGTATTAGAAGATATAATACAAGACGTGTACATCAACGATGTATTATACTTAAGAATACTTTATCCCATAACCGGAGATGGAAACTCTAAATGTTTCTTAGAAAAGTTAAAAACACGTACAGAAAACATACATAATACTAGAATAACCGCAACTATTGTACCATCACTTTTTCCAAAATTACAATATTTTATGGATCGTAAATTAACTGGAATATTAAATTTTGTAAATGATGGTACTATATCCTTATCAGAAATATTAAAATGTTTCAATATAGACCATAAAATCAGTCCAGAAAAATCAGATAGAAGTTTATGTTGTTTAGATATTTCTAAAATGAAAATGTATATTGATGTAGATAATATTACCGATTTAAAAAAAATATTGAATTAATAAAGATAATCCATATATTCAAGTCATATAGAGAAGAAGAATGTCTCAGTGACGACCGATTATGATAAATGGATTGTATATGTGGATGATGGTAAACCATTTAATGATAATATATATTATATCATCGGAAAAGATTAAAAAATTAGTATGGTCTCAAAATAAAACAAAATAAGATATTTATAATTTTGCTCATACTATTTAAAGAACTAAATTTATGTGATTCATATGACTGAATTGGTATACAAACAAATCGGAGGTTTAGGTAACTTTTTCATTCATTTAACATCAATGGATGAAAAATGTACAAAATTACACGAAAGTGTTTACGAACACGAAGTTTCTAATTGTATAACTATAAATGGATTTACACGTGTTTCATATGAAGGGATTCAACCGGAGGCGCCAATTTACATAAATCCTTATACTTATAATAATATACACAGTAAAATACGTAATATAATCAAACCAACTACTTTTATGGAAGAACTTATTTCTAAATACGAACATATATTGGACGATGTTTCGTGTGGTATATCAATTAGAAGAGGAACATATGCAGTAGATTCAATGCAGCATTCTGATGGTACAGAACAGGATATATCATATTATTTCTGTTCAGATGAAGGTCTCAAAAATTTTGAAAAAATTATAGAGAAATCACCCGGTAAGGTTTTTGTATCATCTGATTCTACTATCACTATAAATACGCTTGTAAGTAAATTTGGCGAAAAGATAAAAACACTTAATATTAAAACATTTACAATTGCAATGAAACAGGATCAAAAACCTTCTATGGAAGATTATCAAAATTCATTTTTGAAATTTTTTATATTAAGTAAATGCCCGAAATTATATCTGACAGGTGGTAGAGGTGACATGGTCGGGTTTTCTACATATGCATATATGGCTTCTATATACGGAAGTAAACCTATAGAAATAGTATTTAATAAATGTATTTAAAACATTTATTACTTTTATAAGAAAAATGAAAGTACTCGTGTTAGGTTCCGAAGGTATAATAGGAAACGCTTTAATTAAACATTTAGAAAGTATTAACCATGAAGTTATTCGTTGGGATATTAAACTTTCACATGAACACGATATCAGTAATCCTATGAATATGAGAAAATTAAAATGTGTCATTGAAAATTCGGATTTTGTATTTTTTCTTGCTTATGATGTGGGTGGTGCAAAATATATATCAAATGCAGGAATTGATTTCATAAATAGGAATGTTATGATCATGTTAAATACATTTAATTTATTAGAAAACAAAAAGTTTGTATTCGCTTCGAGTACAATGTACAACATGCACAATGTTTATGGAACCCTAAAATATTTAGGAGAACATTACACTACACAATTAGGGGGTCTTTCAACACGATTTTGGAATGTATATGGCCACGAAGAAAGTAATGAAAAGTCTCACGTTATAGCCGATATGATCTATAAATGGAAAAAAAATGGATATATAGATTTAATGACATCTGGTGAAGAAGAAAGACAGTTTTTACACACAGATGATTGTTCAAAAGCACTCGTACAAATCATGAATAATTACGACGAAATTATAAAAGAAGAAACATCCGTGGACATTACAAATTTTGAATGGATCAAAATTAAAGATGTTGCAAAATTTATATGCAAAGATATCCGTGTTTCGAATGTAAAAATCACTACACACGACCGAAAAAATGAACCGAGAAAATTTATTTTAAAGTATTGGAAACCCAAAATTAGACTACAAGATGCTATTTCTTCATTTTTATATTAAAGAAACCAATATATACTTAACATAATGAAACTGTCTTACGCTATTTGTGTATGTAATGAATCCCGTGATTTGTTTTCACTCGTATCATTCTTATTAAAAGTTAAGGACGAAGAAGACGAAATTAACATTTTAATAGATACTGCACATGTTACTGATAACGTTAAAAATGTTATAAAGTATTTTGGCGATAATATAGTTACATGTGAGAGAGATTTTAGTGGTAATTTTGCAGAACATAGGAACTTTCATTTAACTAAGTGTTCAGGTGATTATATATTTATCATAGATCCAGATGAAATGCCGAAAGAAAATCTTATCGTAAACCTTAAAAAAATGATAAACGATTCTGGTGCAGAACTGATAATGGTGCCAAGAATAAATATTCATCCAGGTTTTACACAAGAATGGCTTGAAAAATGTAATTTTAGAAAAAATGAACTTGATTGGATAAACTGGCCGGATTATCAGGGACGCATTTTAAAAAATAATGAAAATATAAAATGGTCTAATGGACTACACGAAGTTATAACTGGTACAAATAAAATAGTACAATTACAGACTAATCCTCAAATTGCAATTTGGCATATTAAATCTATTGAAAAGCAAGATAATAGATGGAATACAAAAGGTGAATATAAACTTCCCGAAAAGTCTACAAATTTATACGATTCATTGATGTAACTTTTTTTCTCAGTACACTATAAATGTCAGAAACAACACTTGTTAGAGATCCTTTACTCGTCGAGGTCGTTAATAAATTGAAAACAGGTAAAATTGAAACCGAAATTGGATACCCTCAGGTGGGATTAACCATTTTACTCGGTATATTCTTTGTTGCCATTAGCGCTCTCGGTATTGATAAATACAACAAATGTGAAGGTATCAAGGATTCCGAAAAGTACCAAAACCTTAAAATGTTCATGAGTCATACCATGACCATTGCCATAATGATTCCAATAGTTCTTTTACTCATGAAATTCGTAAACAATGAAGGTGGTGTTTTTACCATCGTATATGCCATTATGGGTCTTACGTCATCTGCCATTGCCATGGATATAATGCGCCAGCCCGAATGCGAAGATACGGTTAAGTCCAGTGATAAAAATTTTGCGATTGTGTCCATTATCGGTTGGTTGGTTTTGTTACTCGCTGGGTCCTTTTTCACGTTTAAAAAATATCCTAAGTTAGGAGAAGTCTTCAAGAAGAAAAATATTTAATATGGAAATACACGAATCCATATATTTAATGATTATGCTCTTGGCCCACGTGTTACGTGGGGCAGGAACATTTACGTTAGAGGAAAAAATAAATATGATTAAGTTTGTATCGTATATAGTTAAAAATACGAATGTACCACTCTTAAACACCCAAAATACCAGCGGCTGCCAATCCCGTGAATGCAACCATGGCACCTCGTCCTACATTTCGCATAGCAAATAACTCAAACTCCTCCTCTGTTAATGTCGTAAAAGCACTCGTTACCGAATACGTTGCTAACAGAGTACACCCGAGACCGATCAATGAAAATGGTGGGTATGACATTTGTTCGACAACATTCAAACCCGTAAGACCCCAATTCGTAAGCCCCAATACTGACCCGTACATTGCAGCACGTCCGTTTACAACTTCAATATACGGAAAATTTGGTCCGGGTGGTGGTGGACCTTCATTTCCATTAGATGCATTTGTTGTTGGTCGTTTTCGTCTTTTATTTTTTGGTGGAACTGTACCGAATTGTAGTTTATGTATAATTGTTTTCATTCTTCTTTTTTATTAGTGGGTGTACTCTTTAACATCTTTAACAGTGTATACATACCCAAAAACAAACCCGCGGACGAATAAATTACAGATATATTTGTTCCTTTTCTATACTGATAAACGGTCCATAATAAACTCGCAATAATACCAGATAAAATATAAACTATATCGAATTCGGTATCATTATCCGATTTACGCACTTTATTAAAATTATAAAACATTTGATATAAACCTATACTTATAGCAATAATAGGTAAAGAATCTGTTGTATCCATTATAGTTATTAAAGAAATTAATTCTTATAGATATATAAAATGTCCCAAACGCCAGAAAAAATTGTTATGAACTACGATTCTAAATCGAAACAGTCCAAGAATGTTGCACTGGAAATGAAGAAAATTGTTGAAAGGTACCGGGGTAAACGCGTTACCAAGGAAAACGTGTGTGTGTTGGTTTCAACACTCATGCTCCAAGCCCAAAACCTCAAAACTATTTCTGGTCCAGATAAGAAAGATCTCGTCACTGACTTGATCTTTTCTATTATTGAACAAATTGATGAGGGTGATGCTGATACCGAATTCGAAACGCTACTCAAGGCAATGGTTCCAGGTATGATCGATAGTTTTGCCGTTATGTTAAAAACGAGTGCGGGGTGTAAAAAGATGTTTGGGTGTTTCAAATAAATAACATAATATAAAGTTTCGTCTCGTATAAATAATAATGAAGTTTCCAAATTTAGAAACCATGGTTATGTATGGTGTGTATACAATCAGAGACCTTATTTTGCATTCTCAAAACAAACTCGTGAAACGCAATGTTACTATTTTGAATGAGTGTGATCACTGTTCCTTCGTTTTTTCCGGTCATACGTGTACTAACTGTAACGATATTAAAAATAATTCGCTCGTATAATCAAATGTCATATACTACTGTGACTACTTATACGACCAAATTAGGGAGTGAAAGTGAAGTCGAGAGTGACTGTATAAGTTGTTCGGAAAGACGACTCATAAAAAAATTAAAACATACGTTTTTTAAAAAGGGGTTTCGGTTACACCAGTTTTCGTCCTGGGTAAGTCGTAAACATGGAACTTTAGTGATATGCCGGGAAACCAGTTACGGTGACGGTATATCACTACCTTGTGTTATGTGTCGAAAAATTATAGAAAAACACGATTTAAAGTGGATCGCACACGATGGTGAGAAATGGATTCATTCTCAGAAAACGCCATGTCTTCCAAAATCACGACCCACGAACAAACAACGGAAACATTTAGGTTTTGGTCTTAATGATTAAACCTAAAGCTGTTTCCAAGTTATTTTCGTTACGTTTGAGAGGCTTTTCCCTTTTCAAACGTAATGTTTCGTTTTTACCGGACGCACTCGTTATATCACTTAGTTTCTTCGTATTTGAAACCATAGGTATAACGCGTTCCGGTAAAGGTTCTATTTCTACTTCTCTAGGTTTTTCTACGTCGACTACATTGTTTTCTCTAAATTTTTCTATTGTTAAGTCACCCCCGAACTCAATGAGTCTTTGTCGGTGTGGCGCCCTTTTTATGGTTCCTATCTTATCAAAAAGTTTACGACGCATCATGACCATATTACCACATATAAGTCCGCCGCGATTACACCCATACTTATCGATTGCGTATGTTTTCATACAACTCCATGAACAGAAGTTACCGGACGTATAGAATTTGTTTCGTCGTTCGTCGTGTTTATGGGGCATGCTTAAAGCCGTACCCTCAAATGGATGACAACACCACCAGCACCACATTCATCAGTTAAGTTAAACTTACTTTTTTTCTTTAAGTTTAATTACATTGCAAGCATTATTAACATGGCACATGAAGATATAGAAACGAGTGAAGATGCGACCGTACCAATTTGAACTTCTGGTTTTTCGTAAAACGCTTTTTCTTCTTCGTCTTCGTCTTCGTCTTCGTCTTCGTCTTTAGATGAAGAAGTTTTTAATGGTGTAGAGGATGGATCACTTGAAGGTGGAGGTGGAGGTGGAGGTGGAGGTGGTGCTGTTTGTCCGTCGGCGGCACCGGAATCAGCTTCAAAATTTATTTCACACCCTTGTTCAATAAGTAAATTTTGTGCTTTTATATTATCGGCGGCCACTTTTTGATCGCATATAGCAAGTTTGTTTGCACACGCATTTGGTTTTCCACTACTTGGCATTATAACACCACTACCATCACATAGACCAGGTACCAAACAATCTGAATTACCAAACAAACCCGAGGCGGATGTTAAACCAGCATCCTCAAACGCTTTAAACGCCGAATTTATTTCGGGGCACCCCGCCCATGTTGGGTTCGCTTTACAATGATTGATAAAATTTGTACCACCATCTTGAACATTAACACACTTACATTTTTCACTACCTCGGTTAGTTTTACACCATTCGCGAGCTTCTCTCTCTGCCTCACCAGCGTTCATAGCCGATTTTATTTTATCGTAACACGTTTCATTTTTGTGGGAGACAACTTTCATTAAGTTCGCAGTATTGCTACAATACCCCGTTTGTTGTGTACCTACACTTGAAGAAAATCCAAAAAGCAATTGTTCATAAAGAGTTCTATCTTTTTTTTGCCCACCACCGTCACCACGTTTACCTGTAGCGACAACTCTTAACATACGAGGTTCGTTTGACCATGTTCTCATGGCCGCATCGGTTATTTGATTATCGTTAAGACTACACTTTAATCCCGCGTCCGCACCACCAAAAACATCACTTTTACCTGTATAATCCCCATGTCCTTCGTGTGCACCGCCTATTTTTTTTATAGTAGGGAAACCATTACATGGATTAAGACCGGAACCCGATTTATCTTCCCTAAGATTGTTTCCATTTATATTTACGCAATGGTGTCGACGTCTCCCAGATTTCCCCTTTTTATGTCTCGAAATTTGTGTATCTCCATCACATCCACCTGCATCATTGTCTCTATGACCACCTGGAACAAACCATCCTGATGCATAAAAGTCTGGCATTGTATTTATTAGTATATAAAAATATTTTTATTTTTTAGAGTATGCTGTTTATATTAATTATTATTGTATTGACGATAATATACTATATAAAATCGGTAAATGTAAATGATACACATTTTTTATATAAAAATAGTTTATCAAGACACGAATGTGAAGAACTTATACATATGTCTAAAAAATATACCCTGGAAACTAAATTAGATGGTGTAGATGATAAACCAGAATACCAGGTCGATATTTATGATTCCTATACGGTTGTTTCTGAAGATTTATACGCAAAAGCAATACACATTTATAACAAACATATCAGGAAAAGACTTACACACGTAAAACACCCCGATTTTATATTTTTGAAACGGTATAAACAGGGTGAAAGAATTCATATACCAATACACTACGACGAAAGTCGAGTATCCTTTAATTTTCTACTTTCCGATACGAACGATTTCACAGGTGGTGAACTTTACATGTTTGATAAAACACAATCAAAATTAATCGATAAAAGTATAACAACGAGAACTAGAGATACTTTTATAAATACGTATAAAAACTTACCCATTATACACAATTTTGAACAGGGTGATTTAATCGAATATGAAGGTGGTGAACAAATGCACGGTATTTTACCCGTAAAGAGTGGTGTTAGATATCTGTTAACATTTTTCTTTGAATAAAGTATGTATGTATGTATTACTACTCTTTTTACTATTAATTTTAGTATACACAAATATAGAATACTTTAAATATAAAAGGGTTCACCCTTATGGGTTTCCTTTATTAAAGGAAGTAAATGAGTATATACATACATCTGAATGTAAAAATATCACGAAAAAAATAGCGAATCATCCTGCGCTAGGGTATGGTGGGTTTTGTATACGATTTAGTGATTCTCCTGGAACTGAAAAGATGTTCCGTGATAATGACTTACACGAAATATACGATATATTCAAACGTATTAAAAAAGATGGTACAAATGTGTACATATGTAATATACTAATATTACCAGTTTCATCGGGTACAACTATAGGTGAACATTATGATGGTACACACGAAGAAACTGATATATTCGGGCGTGAATATATGCCTTTGTGTAGCACTGTACTGTATTTAAATTTACCTAATTCGTTTACAGGTGGTCAATTATTTATTAAAAAGTTCAATAATGACCATATTTATAAGAAAATAGACCCGATTATAGGTAAACTTGTTCAATTTCGTGGTGATATGTCACACGGTGTAGATGAAATATATAGTGATGAAAAAACAGATCGATTAAGTTTAGTTTTTGAACAGTATATTGTTGATAAAGAAATACCATTTAAAATTGAACCTATATTTACCGAAACAAAACGTGATGAAAATGGAAATATTATACTTATGTAACCCTATATAAATTACCAGATAACGTCATTCGTTGGTTATCCACTATATGTCGTTCTACGAAATGAGTAAAACAACTCGGAAACATAACAATTTGCCCTTCCTTTATATTCAGTTTTATATTTCTTTTAAATTGTGGAACATTTTCTTCAATTTCTGAATAAAAAGTGTGCATGGGTGAAGGATTACTAAAATAAAATCCTGCATCCGTTTCAGGCTTATACTTTGCCATGTAATTAAAACTAAACATTGGTTCAGATGGTCCACAAAATATTTCATCACTTGGATCACTGAAATGCCAATGTTCTGAGGTATGATCACCTTTATTATAAATATTAAACCATATATCTGAACATTCGAGGGATATACATTTTTCATCTCTACATATTTTAGTGGTTAAATTAAGTTTTTCTATATTCAATTCTTTTAAAAGCTTTTTCGTATGTTTTTCAATTTCACTGTTTATATATTTCGTTTCATTTATATACGATCGTAAATCAAATAATATACCTTCATCTTCATCCTGTACACCCCCTAATTCCTCTACAATTTTCGTTTTACGTTTAGGTTTTACATTATTTCTACAATATTCAACCTCATCTATAACACGCGTGGGATTTTCAAACGAACCTATATATACAGGTAAACCAAAAATATACTGTATCATCTTATATTTTACAATATCATATTTCTTTATATAAATTACCGGAAAGTGTTATTCGAGGACCATTACACTCTTGTTTTGAAACTTCATGTACCATAAAAAACGGAAAAATAATTACATCTCCTTGTTTGACATCTGGTACAAAACTACGAGTAAAACACGGTTCGTCCTTTTCCCATTCTTCTTCGAATGGTGATGTTCCAGATGAACAATCTGTAAATTTGAATTTAGCATCTTTTTTTTTATCATATTTCATAAAGTATGTAAAACTAAACATGTTTTGTGGGTGTCCCTTATATTCGGGTTCTTCGTCTTCGTCACCTATAACATGCCAATGGGGTCCCTGATAATGCCCCTTTTCATATATGTTAATCCACGTATCATTACATTTATTGTCGGTACATGTTGAGTTTCCACATATATTAACTGTAAGGTTTATATCCATGTTTAATTCATTTGTAAATATTTTAGAGTGTTTATGTAATTCTTGAAATATGTATTTAAAATCATTTTTTTCATTTGTCAATCCACCCCCATGTCCATCTGTAGATGTTGTTAAACACTCTGCGTTCCATTCATCCGATGTATTAATTATTTTTGTTTCATCGATATATTTTTGAACCTCGTTTATAGCCTTAGACTTGTCTTCTATTGAAAATATATATACGGGGTAACCGTACACGTATTGTATCATATTATAGTTAAATTTATAAATATACTTTTAATTACATTTATAAATTTAATTCGTTTTTTTATTTTTTTAGTTAAATTTATTTTGGTCCAGGTATTTTACTCATCGCATTTTTACCCGCGTCGGACATCATGAATAAGCCACCCGCAATGAGAACCATACACAAACATCCAGATGATATAGCGGCGGGCATTGCGGCACCTCCCATAATATTACCTATACCACTCCCAACACCTTCAGCCGCGGTTCCGATACCACTCCCAACACCTTCGGCGCCTTCAGCAACAGCCCCTCCTACACCTTGGCTTTCAGATTCTTCGGCTGTATCAAGTTTATTAGCTAATTTTAATGCGGATGCATCATTATTTATAATCTCTACGACTTTGTTAGCAAGTTGTTCTGCAACATATTTGATTTGTATATCTTGATCAATACTACACTCCGTATTAGCCGCGAGTGTTGCTATTTCTACTGGTGGTGCCATACCCATACTCATATATACACCCATACCGACTGGATCTATAATAAGATTTTCCGTAACCAGTGTTTGTTCACTGATAACTTCACCTGCAAGTTTATTTATAGTTTCCATTGTAATATTTTTTTCAATTTTATTTTTAATGTTTACGATCGTTTCATCTGTCGATTTTTTGTTTTCCGGGAGAGCTAAAAATCCCTTCTTTTCCTTTGCAGTCTTTTTTATTTGTTGTTCAATTTCATTTCCGATTTCAGTTACTAAATCCGATGTTTGTTTTGAATCAAATTTTTGGAGAATTTTAAGGTCGGCGTTAATCTTTTGTGTAATATCAAATTTACAATACGCCGTAACTCCAGATACAGACATATCTTGAACACTGACGACTTTCGCGGATACAACATTTTCATCTCTATTCAAGAAATTGAATATATTTTCGTTTACAACCGTTGTTTCTGATTTGGTTTTTTGTCTTTTTTTACCACCGAAAAGAGCACCTGCAACAAATCCGAGAACCATTTTATTTACTATTCACATAGAAAAAAATTAATCTTCCTTTTTCTTAGCGTCTTCAATTTGTTTAACAATATCAAACACGGATGCATTTGGGTCGATTTTTATCTCGCCTGTATTATACTCTCTATATTTTTCCATACTCTTAAATAAAATAAAAGCAATGGCAACTGCGATAAGTGTATATGTGATCTTTTCCTGGTTAATCATTTTTTATATTATAATAATATTTTTAATTTAAAGAAATAATTTTTCTTTATATTAATGATTTTAAGTATAGACGTCGGTATACGAAATTTAGCAATGTGTATGCTCGACGAAACGTCTAACCTTATTGTTCAGTGGGATGTTTCTGGTGTACCGCCTGAACATAAAGACGGCTTATTTGTTTCTTTAAGAGACCATTTAGATGATAAACCATGGGTTTTACAAGCGGATACGGTTCTTATTGAAAAACAACCCGATAAGAATAGAAAAATGAAAATGGTTGAACACTTTCTTCATACCTATTTCGTTATACGTAACCCTAAGGCCGAAACGATCATTTACGATGCGCGTTTCAAAATACCTGATTTTGCGGGGCCTGGTAAAGCCATGTATACGAAACGTAAGAAAGCATCAATTGAACGGTGTCAACAATTCATATGGAATAATACAGTGAATGCACACTGGATTCCTATATTCAATGCGTCTAAAAAGAAAGATGATCTTGCTGATACGGTCATGCAAGCCATTAGTTTCACGAAACGTATTGAACCTATACAAAGCGTTTCGAAAAAATCGAAAAAACTTGTTCCTCGTAAACCTAACGAGAACCAAAAACGGACGCGGTACTCTAAATCAAATTTAGCGTACATTTATAAAAATAAAACCGATCTCGAAGTTCTCGAAAATAATAAACGGTTCATGAAAGATCTTAAACGGTACTATAAAAGTATAGACGATTTAGTTAAGGAACTTGTTTAACGTAAATTCTTATCAGCCGTATAATACGTCTTCCCCTTAACAACAAAACTGTGTACGCGCGCATACGCCCATGCTTGTGGACTTGCACCTGGTCGGTGTCCAGTTCGCCATGCGGCTAAACCACGATCGTACACTGTTTTTAATGTTTTTAAATGTATACCCGTCACTTTAGAAATATCTTTCAGTTTCGTTACACCCGGATACATTTTACGGAACTTCGAAGTATAACTCGATGTTCTCGTTTCAACCTTTTTATCGGTTTTGAAAGGTGTGTAGTCTTTTTTCAACATCTTTTTGTACCTTGTTTCGACGTTCTTAAGAGTGTTCAGTCCCCTGAAATATTTGAGTGGTGCATATATTTTACCCTCACTTTTACGAAGTTGGGTAAGTTTTTTACGAATATCACTCTCGGATAACATCTTAAAGATTGTGATCGTAGTTACAATAAATGGAGAAAAAAGTGCTCGATCATGGTTTCGTTAGACTCGTTGATTACATGCCACAAAAGGAACTCGATTCGTCAATTGTTCAAGCCGCTCGGGTCTCTTACGGTGACGGAACAACGACATCTCGAGGTGATACTGGTCTTATTCGATATTTAATGCGTCATTGGCATAACACGCCTTTTGAAATGGTCGAATTTAAGTTTCATATCAAAATGCCCATATATATTGCTCGTCAACACATGCGTCACAGAATGGCGAGTGTAAATGAATACTCAGCAAGGTACTCGGTCGTTAAAAACGACCACTATAAACCGGAAGTTTTACGTGGTCAGTCAAAGGTAAACCACCAAGGTTCGGAAGGTGAAATTGATATCAACACTGATCGTGAAAATGCGTTAAATAAACACTTTGATAATTCGTATGAAATATACAAATACCTACTCGATGACGGAGTGTGTAGAGAACAGGCTCGAGGTACACTTACCCAATCGACATATACAGAATTTTACTGGAAAATAGACTTACACAATCTTATGCATTATCTTCGTCTAAGAATGGAACTTGGTGCACAAAAAGAAATTAGAGATTATGCCGAAGCTATTTATGAACTTGTGCAACCACTCGTACCTATTACCATGAAAGCATTTATGGATTTTAGAATGAATGCGATTCAGTTATCAGGACCAGAAATTGAAGCTATCGCAAACGGTACACCTATAGAATCAGTTGGTGAACGTCGGGAATTTGAGGAAAAACTTAAACTTTTGGGTCTCGATAAAAAATGTTAGTAGTATATAAGTAATATAATGTTTTCACTTTCGACTGTAACAATGACGTTTGCTTCTACACAAAAGAAATTTAAGAAGTTTGGTAAAAAACTTCGTAAACAAAGAGATGGAGAAGTTGACGGTATAAAAGAAAAAATAAGTGACATCGCCAAAGATGAAATTGAAAGAACTAAAAGTTTATTTCAAAAACATAAAGATTTTTTTAATGAAAATAAACCATCGACAAAATCTAACACAGAAACCACGGCTATCGATTTTTACGAAAAGCCCTAAATGCTAAATCCAGACTTAACAATGTTAATAATATAGACACATCTTTATAATTTTCCAACAAGTTACCTGCAAAAACAGCCAATAAAACACTGTATTGTACGTACCTCATTTCTCGCCGCGTTTTTTCCATAGATCGTCTCATAGATGCACGCGATTTTTCCATACTCAGAAGAGCCGTACTTATATTTTTTACGCGGTTTGGCATTTCAGTCGCCGTTGAAAATATACTTCCTATATCTATAGCATCAGAAACCTGTTCCCTAAGTATAGGTTCGAGATACTCTATATACGTAAAATCGGGATCGAGTTTTACACACGTTCCTTCAATCGTTGAAAACGTTTTCGCAAGGTATACAAAAGCCGTTGGTATAATAAACGGTTTCTCTTGTGCTAGTTTTAGAAGGTTTTCATCGTTTAGTATTTCATTTTTTATGTTTTTCCCATCGAGTGTTTCCAAATAATTAAGCGTTGTTTTGAAAAAAAGCTCTATATCACTTGTATCTGATGTTGTTGGTAAAATTACTTCTAAACGTATAAGAACATCAACAATACCTTTTGTATCCCTATTTATTATATGTATAAATAGTTCATTAAATCCTTTCCGCATTTCATCTGAAATCTCTATAACCAAACCAAAATCATAAAAAACAAGTTTACCATCACTTGAAAAACCCAAATTACCGGGGTGTGGATCCGCGTGGAAAAACCCTTTGTCCATTGTCTGTATCACGTAAGAATTTATCAATGCTTCGCATACCTTTTTTCGATTAACTTTTGAATCGGATATATCGTATAGTTTTTCTGAAGGAACATATTCCATAACTATCATATCAGGTGTACACAATTGTTCATGTACTTTAGGTATTTTCATCCAATCTATCTTTTTGAGTGATTTCCTAAATTTTTTCGCATTTTTTGTTTCTTGTTCATAATCAGTTTCAGCCAATAAATAATCAATAGATTCATCGAGAACATACCCCGTATTTGTACCTGTGTCTATACCTACTTTTTCCAAGAATGCAACGATTTGTTTAATATTATCGGTATCACTTTTCATTATTTCGTATATTTTAGGACGTCTAAGTTTGACGACAACTTCTTCACCGTTTTGTAAAGTTGCTTTATGAACTTGCCCTATACTTGCAGATTTGAATGGTTCGTTATCAAAATACGAAAATGTACCCGAATTTACATGTGTTTCAATCATGTTTAAAACTGTGTCTCTATCTATTGGTGGTACATCATCCTGTAAAGATTCCAATTCTCTTGTAAATTCTAAAGGATATAAATCAACGCGCGAAGATGCGATCTGTCCCAATTTTATAAACGTAGGACCGAGTTCAATAATCTGTTCTCTCGTCCATGCACCAAACTTTACCTGATCTTTTTGAAATTGTTTTCGTATCAAAAATTCACCAGCAAACTTCCACGTCCTAGTTTTGTGTTTTGATGGTGGCTTTATTAAAATGGGTTTTAACGCACATAGTGCCATCTTATTATCTGTACATATAATAAATGTGGCGTGTATTTTTAACTTTATATTTTTCGTACCTGATACTTGGTCCGCATTGGGAATCGAGACTCATGGAAAAGAAACCTTTACGTATAGTTGATTCACCAAAAGAATTTTTTAGACGATCTATATTTATATCGTATACAGCAATTTTATATACTGCTTGGTTCTTATATACTCCTTCGTATTCAACTGCCATAAACGCACTTCTCTTGTCTGGTGGCGCAACGTACGGATTTTATACAAAATACGGTCCTGAAAAACCGTTTCCCATGCATATACTTTTGAATTTATTTATACTGTTCATGGGTACACAGTATTTTGATACACAAACTGTACTTACTTTATTACTTTTAATAACGTATCATCTCACACGGGATTTG
>Ga0136655_1000484_pt1 | contig 17923 bp, 17 predicted proteins | sample CPBDNA_2_FD_94863 | JGI IMG/M metagenome (GOLD analysis project Ga0136655, IMG submission 94863) | Freshwater to marine salinity gradient microbial communities from Chesapeake Bay, USA - CPBay_Spr_15_0.8_DNA (version 2) | ecosystem: Environmental > Aquatic > Marine > Coastal | place: USA... | reverse complement strand
TCCAGAACGATGGGGTCGCTGTCAAGCAGAGCCAGATCACCCACCAATACGTTGCCGCTATCTGCAACGTCTGAATTCACTTCGCGGATTAGTATGTCAAAATTTTCTTCGAACTGCGGGATGCCCAGCTCTGCCATGAACTGATCATAGTCCAGCACGACAGACAGAATGCCCCAGCTTTGCGGCACGCCCGTTGGACCTTTGGTCATCACCGGTTCTCTCAGGATCAGGCCGCGCCCGCCCTGAACCAGATCAACCGGGCCTGCGACAACACCGGTTCCTGTTTCAATCGCCTTGGCCACCAGCGGGAATTGCGCGGCATTATCGCGATAATCCATGCCGATCACCGCCTGATTGCCAGCCATTGGAAAGACCATGCTGACGATCTGGTCAGGGGCCGCGGCGATGTTTTTGATCGCGGGATAAGCCAGCAGGAAATCCAAAGCCTTGAGATTGAATTCGGTCTGGTTCATCTGCGGGTTCTGGCCCAGGGCACCGGCCAGTTGTTTCAGTTCCATGATCTGCTCAAACAGGGTTGTCTTGATGGTTTCGCGCACTTCCACCATCTCCAATGTGGAGGCGATGCGCACATCCCTGACGTGGTTCTGGTAGGAAAGCGTCTCAATCCGGTTTGCAAAGAACAGCAGGAAAAGGGCCAAAAGCCCGATCAGACCGCTGCGGACCAAGACCCCCTTGAGCCTTAATTTCCGCGCCGCTGTCATATCAACAGGTGCAGCAATTGCCGTCTCTCCATTGATTTCCATGTTCTCACCCTTGCTGATTTCGGCTGCTCGCCAAAACGTGATGCACTGCAAACAGGGAAATATTGTGGCAACCCAAAGGTTATTTCGGATTTAATATTGCACGCCTGCCGTTTCGGGCAGCGCTAAAAGGGCGCAGACAGCCCCACAGACGGCAAATTCGCACGCGCTGAAACGCCATAAATCTGGAAGCACCAAAGGGGGGGGGAAAGTGCAGGTTTCTGTTGCCAGGTACCTGCGAACCCCGCCTAGGGCTGCAAAGCTCTAGGACTTAAGTTTTCAATAGTTCCGGTCGCTTACGCGGCCATCGCCATTGGAGCACGATTGTCATTTGCAATTGTACAAGTTTCGCCGATAACGGTGGCAGACAGCCGAAACAAAGCATAACCCCTTTAGACGTTCGTCGATCCTGTTTCGACCCCATGATCCTCAAATGAAGGATATTTGGTGGAGTCGCCGGGTACCGCCCCCGGGTCCGATCCGCTTATTACGAGCGCGTTTATGTTCATAGTCCCGAAGGACACCTTATAAGTAGCCGCTGTGACGCTGCCTTTCAAGAGGCCGCGTCACAGGTTCACCGCCAAGGCGATCACGGCCACAACCAGTTCGGTCGCAAAGAAGATCCATTTCAGGCGCGTGCGTTTGTCCAACACCAATGACGTCACCCGGCCAAGCGCTCCGCCCGCCCAGACAAAGCCGATCATCGCATAGGCCTCGGGCGTGCCAAGGATCAGCGCGCCAATGCCCACCGCGACAAAGACCGCCCCCGATGCCGCGCGGATTTCCGACATGCCCATGGTCGAGCCACCATCGGTCATATCAAGCACCTCCATCGTGTAGCGCGGTGCGAGCCAGCCAATCACGCCAAAGCCGATGCTGACCAGCGCGAGCAGAATGTTGATGATATCTGTAAATTCCATTGGGTTCCCCAAATTATGTAGCTGACCAACGCCCGAGCGCCGAAAAGGTTGCATGTTTCAAAGGGTGCATGGCCTTCAGGTCGCGCTGCCCTGTTTGGCGGCGCTGCGCGCGGCAAAGGCGTGGATCGCAAGTTGCTGGGTTTCATGCTCAAGCGCGGTCAGCCCGGCCTCAACCGCCGCTGCATCCTGCTGGGTCATCGCATCGGCAATATCACCATGCATGGCCACGATGCGGGCGCGGTCGCGCGCGGAAAATGTGATCATGTTCATCAAGGGCTGCATCGCCTCTACCGCACCGGCCAGCTGATAGGACATCACCGGATTGCCCGCACCGTCTACCAATGCGCGGTGAAAGGCCACGTCGGAGGCGCAAAACGCCTCATCGGTCAGGCCCGGCTGGGATTGACGGTGAATTTCGGCCCGCATGGTTGCCAGATGATCTGCCGTGCGCCGCTTTGCGCTTAGCCCTGCGCAGGCACGCTCCAGCGCATATCGCGCCTCGCAGGCCGTCTCGAAACTGACGGCATTCATGGACAGCAGCAAGGTAGAGGTGGTGATCTGCTGGCTATAGGCCTCTTCAAAGCTGATCCGGTTGACAAAGGCACCGCCCGTGGCACCGCGCTGCGTGCGGATCAGCGATTGCGCCGCCAACCGCTTGAGCGCCTCGCGCACGGTGGGGCGAGAGACCTCGAACTGCTCTGAAAGTTCGGCCTCCGACGGCAGACGCTGATCAACGATCAAGGCCCCCGACACAATGGCATCGCGGATCGCACTGGCAATCTGGGCTGACAGATCGGCGGGGTTCTGAGGGTCAATTTTCATATGTCTTACAATTAAGGTTTGCGGGAACTTTAATTGTCTGACATTAAAAACGCAATTCTTTGAGTCGGATGATGCTGATGAATCCTGTCCTGCGCAGCACGCTTTGGTTGGCCTTTTTCGGGCTGGTGCTGGCCGCATGGGCCATGATGTATTTCATGGCAGCCGATATGGACGTCGACCTTTTGGGCCGCCCCGGTCCGATGGGCGAACGGATGCGCTGGATGGATCCGCGCATGGATATGTATATGCCCATGGCAAACTTTGGTCCGCTCTTCGTGATGTGGGGGGCCATGATGGCTGCCATGATGTTGCCCACCATGGTGCCGACGCTGCGCAGCTATGAGGACCTGATGGTCAGCGCAGATGGCACGCGGGCAGGGTGGTTGGGCGTTCTGCTGGGCTATTTCGTGATCTGGCTGGCCTTTGCCGCGCTTATCGCGGCGGTGCAATTGGCGCTGCTGTTTGGTGGTGTGATCGACATGCTGGGCATTGCCACGTCGCGCTGGTTTGCGGCCGCATTGCTGCTGGGGGTGGGCCTGTTCCAGTTCAGCCGCACCAAACAGATTTGCCACGGGGTCTGCCATTCACCGATGATGTATTTCCTGGGGCATTGGCGCAGCGGCTTTGCGGGCGGGCTGCGCATGGGGCTGGGCCTGGGCGTGTTTTGCGTCGGCTGCTGCTGGGGTTTCATGGTGCTGGGCTTTGCCGGCGGGGTCATGAACCTTGCATGGATGGGATTGGCCACGCTATTCATGATGATAGAGAAGCTTCCGCAAGTGGGGCATTACGTAACAAAACCAATGGGATTTGCCTTGATCCTCGGCGCTGGTGCCGTGGCGGTCTGGCCCATGCTGACAGGAGGATAACATGGCACCTAAGAAGCGACCTGATGCAGATCGTCTGCCGATTTCACAGCGGATTGACCAGCGCATGCCCAACCCCGGACGCCGGCAAAGCACGCCGACCGAATGGGCGATCAAGGGCGAATTGTTTCTGAACTGCTCTTGCACCGTCTTTTGCCCCTGTGTGGTCAGCCTTGGCGCGCATCCCCCCACCGAAGGGCATTGCCACGCCTGGATGGCCATCGCCATTGACGAGGGCCATTACGAGGGCGAGGACCTGGGCGGTCTGAACGTAGGCCTGCTGGTCGATATTCCCGGCCGCATGGGCGAGGGCAACTGGAAGGTTGCGGCCTATGTGGACGAACGCGCCAGCGGCAAGGCCTATAACGGCATCCTGCAGATTTTCAGCGGTGCCGCAGGCGGCACGACAGGCCTGTTCACCATGCTGGTCTCAGAGATCATCGGAGCAGAGCGTGCCCCCGTCCAGATCGTGCGCGACGGGCCGAAACGGTCGATCCAGATTGGCCGCAAGATCCAAGGCGAGATCGAGATGATCGCAGGCAAATCGCCCGATCACCCCGTGATGGTCAGCAATTCCAAATATTGGATGGGTCCAGATATCATTGCAGCAAAAGGCCTGAAAAGCCGGGTGCGCGATTACGGGCGGGTCTGGGACTTTGGCGGCATGTCCGCAGAAATCTGCCCGATCGACTGGAAAGGTCCGCATGCATGATCGACAAGGCCTATGTTCTGGCCATGGCGCGTTACAATGCGTGGCAAAACAAACAGTTGATGGACATTGTTAAGCAAGCGGATCAAGCTGTTCTGACACAGGATCAGGGGGCCTTTTTCGGATCGATCATGGGCACCTTGAACCACATCCTCTGGGCGGACACCCTGTGGATGAGCCGCTTTTGTACGGACATCAGCACACCGTCGCAAAGCATTGAGGAAAGTACAGGTTTCGCGCCCACGCTGGGTGTCTGGGAGGCGGAGCGTTTTCGCATGGACGGACGCATCCGCATCTGGGCCGAAACCCTGTCGCACTTTGATCTGACGGGCGAGATGAGCTGGTTTTCCGGCGCGCAAGGCAGGCAGGTGTCGCAACCCATAGCGCTTTGCGTGCTTCACATGTTCAACCACCAGACCCACCACAGGGGACAGGTGCACGGGCTTTTGACCGCGAATGGTCTGCCGGCCCCCACCTCGGATCTTGTCTTTATGCCGGAGGACGCCTGATGCCTTTGATTTCACCCTCACGACGCTTGCGCCGCACCCCTTTTTCCGAAGGGGTCGAGGCCGCGGGTGTCAAAGGATACACCGTCTATAACCACATGCTGCTGCCCACCTTCTTTGCCAGCGTCGAGGAAGACTATCATCACCTGAAAGAGGCGGTGCAGGTCTGGGATGTCGCCTGCGAAAGACAGGTCGAACTGCGCGGGCCGGATGCGGCCCGGCTGATGCAGATGCTGACCCCGCGTGATCTGCGCGGCATGTTACCGGGGCGGTGCTTTTACGTGCCGATCGTTGATGAAACCGGCGGCATGCTGAATGATCCGGTCGCGGTCAAACTGGCTGAGGATCGCTGGTGGATCTCCATCGCGGACAGTGACCTGATGTTCTGGGTCAAGGGCATCGCCAGCGGCTACCGTCTGGATGTGCTGATTGATGAACCCGACGTCAGCCCGCTGGCGGTGCAGGGGCCCCGATCCGATGACCTGATGGCGCGGGTCTTTGGCGAGGCTGTGCGTGATATCAAGTTCTTTCGTTTCGGGATGTTTGACTTCCAGGGCCGCTCTCTCGTTGTGGCGCGCTCTGGCTATTCCAAGCAGGGCGGATTTGAGATCTATGTCGAAGGCTCCGATCTGGGAATGCCGCTGTGGAACGCCTTGATGGAGGCAGGCCGCGACCTGGATGTTCGGGCTGGCTGTCCCAATGGGATCGAGCGGGTCGAGGGTGGCCTGCTGAGCTATGGCAATGATATGACCGACGACAATACACCCCATGAATGTGGTTTGGGCCGGTTTTGTGATACGCAGACCGCCATCGGCTGCATGGGCCGCGATGCCTTGTTGCGGGTGGCCAAGGAAGGCCCCGTGCAGCAGATCCGCGCGATCGACATTGGCGGCGCGGCCGTGCCGCCCTGTGACCGCGCATGGCCGATCATGTCAGGCACCAAAAAGATCGGTCAGGTCACATCGGCGGCCTGGTCGCCGGATTTCAAGACCAATGTGGCCATCGGCATGGTACGGATGACCCATTGGGATGACGGCACGTCAGTGCGGGTGGAAACCTCGCAAGGACCACGCGACGCGGTGGTGCGCGAGGCCTTCTGGGCCTAGACAAGCTGCAAGGACGGGACCGAGGGGCGCTGCCCCTCAGACACCCCGAGGTATTTTGAGCCAAAAAGAAAGGGGCAATGCCCCGGAATGGAGAATGAGATGTTTAATGCACTGGTTGTGAACAAGGATGATGAGGGCAAGACCTCTGCCGCGGTAACCCAGCTGTCGCTGGACCAGCTGCCTGCGGGCGATGTGACCGTTGCTGTCGAATACTCCACCGTGAATTACAAGGATGGTCTGTGTATCGGCCCGGGCGGCGGGCTTGTGCGCACATATCCGCATGTGCCGGGCATCGACTTTGCCGGCACGGTGGAGGCGTCGGACGACGCGCGCTACAAGCCCGGTGACAAGGTGGTGCTGACCGGCTGGCGCGTGGGCGAGGCGCATTGGGGCGGCTATTCGCAAAAAGCACGCGTCAAGGCGGATTGGCTGGTGCCCCTGCCTGCCGGTTTGGATACGCGGCAGGCGATGGCGGTTGGCACGGCGGGATTCACCGCGATGCTAGCGGTCATGGCCCTCGAGGATCATGGCATCAAAAGCGGTCCGGTTTTGGTGACGGGGGCGGCAGGCGGTGTGGGATCCGTGGCCACAGCGATCCTTGCGCATCTGGGTCACAAGGTGGCGGCGGTCACCGGACGGCCTGAGACGGCAGATTATCTGACCAGCCTTGGGGCCACCCAGATCGTTGCGCGCGAAGAGATCAACGAGACGGTGAAACGTCCGCTGGAGGGCGAGACCTGGGGCGGCTGTGTGGATGCTGTTGGCGGGCCAATGCTGGCGCGGGTTCTGGGGCAGATGGAATATGGCGCAAGCGTTGCTGCCGTGGGGCTGGCCGGTGGGGCCGGGCTGCCTGCCACTGTCATTCCCTTCTTGTTGCGCGGTGTGAACCTGCTGGGCATCGATTCCGTGATGCAGCCCTATGAGAACCGCCTGCGCGCATGGCAGCGGATTGCCAAGGACCTGCCGATGGACAAGCTGGAAGCCATGGTGCAGCCCGCGACCCTGTCGGATCTGCCAAAGCTGGGGTCCGATATCCTGAAAGGTCAGGTGAAGGGCCGCGTTGTGGTTGATGTGAACGCATGATCGCGCGGGCCTGCGCCGTGCCACGCGACGCGCTGCTTTGCGCCTATGTGGACCGGGCAGGCACCTATACCGATTGCTTTGAGGTCATGCTGCCTGGCGAGGCGGGATTGCATGACTTTATCGAGGCTTTCTATACCACATGGCTGTTTCGGCTGGAGCGGGCAGTATTAAGCATCGCGCTGCGCCGCAGGGTCCGCGATCACGAGGTCACGGCACTGGCGAATGCGCAGGCAGACAGCTTTGCCGTCTGGACCGTCGAAGGGCGCGAGCCAACCCAGATCCTGCTGCGCGATCTGTCGGGCGGGACGCGGTCCTACCTTGCGGTGGCGGGCAAGCAGGGCGGTGTCACGCGGTTGCTGTTTGGCTCTGCCGTGGTGGGGCGCGCGGGGCAGGACTTTCCCGTATGGCTGCGCGCCACGATGCCGCTGCACCGGTTTTATGCAAAATGCCTGCTGCGGCTGGCCGAACGCAAATTACGTTGGGGCTGACCCTCGACCTATGGCCTTTCCCTTCGTAGAAGGGGGCAACCAGTGACAAGGATACCTGTTATGCCCAACTATGACGACGAGAACATTTTCGCCAAGATCCTGCGCGGTGAAATCCCCTGTTTCAAAGTGTTTGAAGACGCAGACACCCTGTGTTTCATGGATATCTTTCCGCGCAGCCAGGGCCATTGCCTGGTGATCCCCAAGACCCCTTGCCGCAACATTCTGGACGCCACACCAGAGCAGCTGGCCGCCTGTATGAAAACGGTCAACAAGGTGGCAAATGCGGCCAAGTCGGCCTTTGATGCCGATGGCATCACCCTGTTTCAATTCAGTGAGGCCGCTGGCGGGCAGGAGGTATTTCACCTGCATTTCCATATCCATCCGCGCCACGAGGGCACAGCGCTGCTGCCACCGGGCAAGCAGGGCGATATGGACCAGATCAAGAAAAACGCCGACGCGATCATCGCGGCGCTGTGATAGTGCCGGCGGCATTTGCCGTCATTTGCATCTTGACGCGGGGGCGCGGGCGATGAACTCATGGCAGCCATGAAACTTGATATCGACTGGGTCCGCGCCCAATTTCCCGCCTTTGCCGAACCTTCACTGCAGGGTCAGGCATTCTTTGAAAACGCCGGTGGCTCTTACACGTGCAAACCGGTGATTGACCGGCTGATGCGCTTTTACACGCAGCGCAAGGTGCAGCCCTATGCGCCCTATGAGGCCAGCACATTGGGCGGTCAGGAAATGGACGAGGCGCGCAGCCGCATGGCTGCGATCCTGGGCGTGGACAGCGACGAGTTGAGCTTTGGGCCTTCGACCACGCAGAACACCTATGTTTTGGCGCAGGCCTTTGGCCAGATGATGCAGCCCGGTGAGGCGATCATCGTGACCAACCAGGACCACGAGGCCAATACCGGCCCCTGGCGGCGCTTGGCCGATCGGGCGATCGAGGTACGCGAGTGGCGGATCAACCCAGAGACCGGGCAGCTGGACACCGATGATCTGGAGATCCTGCTGGATGAGAGCGTCAGGCTGGTGTGTTTTCCCCATTGTTCAAACGTGGTGGGACAGATCAATCCCGTGGTGGAGATTACCGCATTGGCCCATGCCGCCGGTGCCTTTGTCTGCGTGGACGGCGTATCCTATGCGCCGCATGGCTTTGCCGATGTGGGGCAACTGGGCCCCGACATCTACCTGTTTTCCGCCTACAAGACCTTTGGACCGCATCAGGGGCTGATGGTGATCCGCCGCGCCCTGGGGGCGCTGCTGCCCAATCAGGGTCATGTTTTCAACGGCGATACACTGTACAAACGGTTTACGCCCGCAGGCCCTGACCATGCGCAGGTGGCAGCCTCTGCGGGGATGGCCGATTATGTGGATGCGATCTATGCCCATCACATCGGCGGCGCTGCGGGTCCAGCGGAACGTGGCGCGGCAGCCCATGATCTGATGCGCGCGCATGAGACAGAGCTGCTGCAGCCGTTGCTGGATGCCGTGAAATCGCGCAACTCCGTAAGGCTGATCGGTCCCTCAGAGGCGGCGGGCAGGGCACCCACCGTCGCACTGGCGCTGAACAGACCGGGCGAGGGTGTTGCCGCTGAGCTTGCGCGACATGGCATCATGGCCGGAGGCGGTGATTTTTACGCAGGCCGCGCCCTGTCGGCCATGGGTGTGGACATGGACAAGGGCGTTTTGCGCCTGAGTTTCACCCATTACACGTGCAAAGAAGAAATAGATCAGCTTTTGAACGCATTAGATGCGGTTTTGTGAAACAACTGTCTTGAATGCCCTGCGTCTGACCTAAGTGCTAAATGGCAGAGGTAACACAGGCAACAACATGACTGACAAGGCCCCCATACTGGTCTGGTTCCGGCGCGATTTGCGTCTGTCGGATCATGCCGCCCTGAATGCTGCCTGTGATACCGGGCGGCCGGTGATCCCGGTTTTCCTACACGATTCGCTGGTGGACAAGCTGGGGGCCGCACCGAAATGGCGCTTGGGTCTTGGTATTGGTCATTTGGACAAGGTTTTGCAGGGTCGAGGCAGCAGAATGATCCTGCGGCGCGGGGAAGATGCCGTTGAGATGCTGCAGACCCTGGTACGTCAGACAGGGGCAACCGATGTCTATTGGTCGCGCCTCTATGATCCCGAAACGATTGCCCGCGACAGCCGGGTCAAACAGACGCTCAAGGACGCCGGCGTTTCGGCACGGTCCTTTGGCGGGCATCTGATGTTTGAGCCATGGACCGTCGAAACCAAGACAGGGGGCTATTACAAAGTCTATACGCCCTTCTGGAACACGGTAAAATCCGTGGGGGTGGACACACCACTGCCCGCACCTGACGCCATCCCGGCACCTGCGTCTTGGCCAGACAGCGATGACCTGGGCGACTGGCACATGGGGGCCGCCATGAACCGGGGCGCAGAGGTGGTTCGCCCCTTTGTGCAACTGGGAGAGCAGGCAGCACAAGAGCGGCTGGGCCGTTTCATCGAAGCGGGCGTCGCGCAGTACAAAGAGAACCGCGATATTCCGGGCAAGGATGGCACATCGAACCTGTCAGAGAACCTGAGCTTGGGTGAAATCAGCCCCCATCAATGCTGGCATGCCGGCCAACGCGCCTTGCAAGAAGGCAAACCGGGGGCCGAGACTTTCCTCAAGGAATTGGTGTGGCGCGAATTTGCCTATCACCTGATGCATCACACGCCCCGCATCCTTGACCAGAACTGGCGCGAGGAATGGCAGGCCTTTGCCTGGAACGAAGACCCCGAGCATGACGATGTCCTGGCCTGGAAAAAGGGGCGTACGGGCATTCCCTTTGTCGATGCCGCCATGCGCGAGCTTTACGTGACGGGGCGGATGCACAACCGGGGCAGAATGATCGTGGCCAGCTATCTGACCAAACATCTGTTGACCCATTGGCGCATTGGCCAGCACTGGTTCGAGGACTGCCTGATCGACTGGGATCCGGCCGCCAACGCCATGGGCTGGCAATGGTCTGCGGGTTCTGGCCCGGATGCCACACCCTATTTCCGGGTCTTCAACCCTGAAACCCAATTGGACAAATTCGACAAACATCGGGACTATGCCAACCGTTGGATCGCCGAAGGCAAATCAAACCCGCACAAGGACGCGCTGAAGTTCTTTGACGCGGTACCGCGTCACTGGAAGATGACCCCGACAGACCGCTATCCGGCCCCTGTCGTGTCGCCCGCAGACGGACGCAAGCGCGCCTTGGAAGCCTATGAAAACCGTGGCTTTTAATAATTGTACATCACGCCGGACAGTCTAGACTGCGCGTAAGAATACCACTGGGAGTGGCTCATGATCTTGACGAGTACAGAGGGGCAGCACGATCTGCCGCGTTATTTCAGCCGTGTGTTCAGCATGGCCCAACAGATGCAGCACGGACGGGTGGATTTTGTCCTGCCCGACGGCCGCATTTTTCGCGCCGAAGGGGCCAAGCCGGGCCATGTGGCCGAATTGCATATCCATACCGATGATCTGTTCGCGCGTCTGATCCGCGAAGGCGATCTGGGCTTTTGCGATGCATATCTGGATGGTGATTGGTCCACGCCGGACCTGCAGGCCTTTATGGATCTGGTCCATCACGGCAATGAAAATGTCTATGACGGCTTTCCCGGCATGGGATTGGTGCGCCGGTTTGAGCAGCTGCGCTTTTGGCTGCAGCGCAATTCAAAGGCGCAGGCCCGCAAGAACATCAGCTATCACTATGATCTGGGCAATGATTTCTACGGCCTGTGGCTGGACGAGACGATGACCTATTCCTCTGCGCTGTTTGAAAAGGACGCCCAGCAGTCGCTGGAAGCCGCGCAGACCGCGAAATACAAGAGCATGGTCGACCAGATGGGCGTAAAGCCGGGCGATCACGTGCTTGAGATCGGATGCGGCTGGGGCGGCTTTGCCGAATATGCGGCCAAGGAACGGGGGCTGCGGGTGACCGCATTGACCATCTCGAAAGAGCAGTTCAAGTACGCACAGGAACGCATTGATAACGCAGGACTTTCTGACGTAGTTGAATTCAAGCTTCAAGATTACCGCGATGAGCGCGGCCGTTACGACGGCATCGCCAGCATCGAGATGTTCGAGGCTGTCGGCGAGAAATACTGGCCCTCCTATTTCGAAACCGTGCGCGAGCGGCTCAAGCCCGGGGCCATGGCCACCTTGCAAATCATCACCGTCGATCATGCCCGCTGGCATGTCTACAAACGCGGCGTCGACTTTATCCAGAAATACATATTTCCCGGCGGCATGCTGCCATCGCCCAAGGTGCTGCGCGAGCAGGTTGAACGCGCAGGGCTGGTGGTCGATAAATCCATCGAATTCGGCAAAAGCTATGACATCACGCTGCGCCGCTGGCATGAGACATTCAACAGCAAATGGGATCAGATTACCGCCCTTGGTTTTGATGAGCGGTTCCGCAGGATGTGGAATTTTTACCTCACTTCCTGTGCTGCGACATTTGACAGTGGCAATTGCGACGTCACCCAGATTACCATCAGGCGTCCCGGCTAAACGGGTGCCTTACAACGGATCGTTCACATGCCCACGGCTGCACGACTGATAGCTGCGATATCCCTGGCAATCACAGGGTTTTTCCTGTCGCTTCTTGTGATGCCGCTGATGCCGGAAAGCACCGACTTTGGCTATTTCATCCCCGTGAACATCGGTCTGGGTCTGTTGGTGGGTTGGTTTGTGATGGGCCGCATGGCAGGGCGCGGGGTTACACCGGCCATCAACAACGGCTTTACCGGTGTTTTCGTCCTGATGTTCTGGGGCGTGGCGGTTCAGGCCATCAATGAAATGGTGCGCCTGTCCATGCGCAACCGCTATGACGGTCCCGGCGAGGCAATGGTTGCCGTATTCGAGATCGGTGCCGAATATGCCTTGATCATTGCTACCGTGCAGATTGGGCTGGCCTTTGTGGCCTGTGCCTTGATCACGGGCTTGGTGACGGAAATAGCCGCCAGAAACTGGCGCTGACCCTGTGAAGAACCTGTTTTTCTATGGCACTTTGCGCCATCTGCCCTTGCTGGAAATTGTCATGGGCAACAGTGGCACGGCCCTTGACGTCACCGCCGACCAGCTGACCGGCTACCGCGTCAGCGCCGTCGCCGAAGGGCCCTTTCCGATGATCGCGCCGGACCCCGGTGCCAGCGCCCAGGGCATTCTTGTCCGGGGCCTGACTGATCAAGAAATAGCACGGCTCGATTTCTACGAGGGCAGCTTTGCCTATGATCTGCGCAAGGTCACCCTCGACAGCGGCACCCAAGCCGAAGTCTATGTCCCGCAGCCGGATCTGTGGACCCCAGATGGGCCGTGGTCACTGCACGAATGGGAACAAGGACCCGGTGCCATCAGCGTCATCGCAGCCCGCGAGGTCATGGGATATTTTGGCAGCCGCAGCCGTAAAGAGGTGGCGGGCATGTTTGACATGATCCGCACACGGGCCGCGTCAGAGCTGCGCGCAGGCGCGTCCCTGCACGGCAAAGATAGTTTTCACGGAGCGATCGAGGTGCAGTCGCGCAAACGGGTCTATGCCAACTTCTTTGCGCTGGACGAAATCGAACTACGCCATGAACGCTATGACGGCACGCTGTCCGCGCCGCTGGAGCGGGCGGTTTTCATCCCCGCGGATGCGGCGCTGGTGCTGCCCTATGATCCCCAGCGCGACCTTGTGCTGCTGGTCGAACAGATCCGCCTTGGCCCCATCGGCCGGGGTGATCCAACCTGTTGGCAGTCAGAGCCGATTGCAGGCCGTGTCGATCCCGGAGAGACCCCCCAGCAAGCCGCCCACCGCGAGGCAAAGGAAGAGGCAGGCCTGACGCTGGAGCGGCTGGAAACCATCGTCGAGGGCTATCCATCCCCCGGCACATCCAGCGAATTTTTCTACATCTACCTGGGCATCACCGATTTGCCCGACAGTATTACCGGCATCGGCGGGCTGGACACCGAAGATGAAAACATCCGCGCGCACCTGGTATCCTTTGATGATTTGATGGCGCGGGTGGCGCGTCAGGACGTGGCAAACGTGCCGCTGGCGCTTTGTGCCTATTATCTCGCACGGCACCGCGAACGCTTGAGGTCTGACAGCACCAAAGGTACACCAAAGGGGTAATCAATATCCTGTCTGGGGGCACTTATGCACGTCGCGTCTGATCTGGCCAAAGCCATTGGCAAAACACCACTCATCAGGCTGCGGGGCCCATCAGAGGCAACCGGCTGCGAAATCTACGGCAAGGCCGAGTTCATGAACCCCGGCCAGTCGGTAAAGGACCGCGCGGCGCTCTACATCATCAATGACGCGATTGCCAAAGGCACGCTGCAGCCCGGCGGCACCATTGTTGAGGGCACGGCAGGCAATACAGGCATTGGTCTGGCGCTTGTGGGTGCCTCCATGGGGTTCAAGACAGTGATCGTCATCCCCGAAACGCAAAGCCAGGAAAAAAAGGACATGCTGCGCCTTGCCGGGGCGGAACTGGTTCAGGTGCCTGCGGCGCCCTACCGCAATCCGAACAATTTCGTGCGCTACTCGGAACGGCTGGCCAATGAACTGGCGCGCAGCAGCAACGAAGGTGTGATCTGGGCCAATCAATTCGACAATACCGCCAACCGGCAGGCCCATGTTGAAACCACCGGCCCCGAAATCTGGGAACAGACCGGCGGCAAGGTCGACGGCTTTTGCTGTGCGGTCGGGTCAGGCGGCACTTTGGCAGGCATTGCAATGGCGCTACAGCCCAAGGGGGTAAAAATAGCGCTTGCCGACCCTGACGGGGCGGCGCTGCACAGCTATTACACCACCGGACAGCTGGCCAGTGAGGGTGGATCGATTGCCGAAGGCATCGGTCAGGTCCGCATCACCAAGAACCTCGGAGGGTTAAAGCCCGATTTCAGCTACAATATCCCCGACCTGGAAGCGCTGCCGATTGTCTTTGACCTTTTGCAGCATGAGGGTCTGTGCCTTGGTGCATCATCGGGGGTGAATGTGGCGGGTGCCATGCGGCTGGCCCGCGATCTGGGCCCCGGACATACGATTGTCACGATCCTTTGTGATTTTGGGACACGCTATCAATCCAAACTCTTCAACCCCGAATTCCTGCGCGAAAAAGGACTGCCTGTCCCCATATGGCTGGACGCGGCACCGGCCAATTTGCCCAGCGTCTTTGAGGACAACTGATGCGCGCGTTATTCCGTTTTAGTGTCTGGCTAGTTCTGGGCCTATGGCTCGCGGTGGCTACAGCCCAGGCGCAGACGACAACCGATGCCGACATGGACCGCTGGCAGACATTGGCCAGCCGCGCAGAAAAGGCAATTGATACCCGGCAGGGCAGCGATGCGGTATTCGAAGCGCTGCGGTCGGCCGTGGCGGAGTACCGCACCATCTTTGATGCGGGCCGCGACCAGCACAAGAACCGGATCGCCACACTGCGCGAACAACTGGCCGCCATCGCGCCGCCCGCCGAAGGCGAAGGGGCCGCCAGCGAAGCACAGGATGTGACGGCCAAACGCACCGAACTGAACAAACAGCTAAGCGAATTGCTGGTGCCTGTGCAAACCGCCGAGGCCGGGTTTGTACGCGCCGATGCAATCGTCGGGCAGATCGATCAAATCCTGCGCGAACGTCAGACGGACGAGTTGCTCAAGGTGACGCCGACGCCGCTCAACCCTGTTCACTGGAAACCTGCGCTGACCGATTTTCTGTCGGCCGTTGACCTGATCTGGATCGAGCCCCCCGCCAGCGGAGAGGCCCTGAGCTGGGACAACCTGCGCCAGACCCTGCCGCTGGTGATCCTCTTGGCGACCTTTGGTATTGTGCTCATTCTGCGGGGCCGCAAATGGTCTTCGTGGTTTGTCATGCGCCTGCAAAGCAAAGGCGCGCGCGGTTTTGGCATCTGGCGGTTTCTGGCATCACTGCTGCGCATCATCATCCCGTTCAGCGGGGTTGTCCTGCTGGCGCTGGCGGCTATTTCCAGCAACCAATTCGGGGCCAAGGGCAATGAAATCATCCTGACATTGGTGCTGCTCGGCGGTTCCATCCTTGGGGTGCGCTGGGTCTCGGAGCGGGTATTTTCGCGCGACGACGACGAAGCGCTGATCCTGCTGCCTGAGCCCAAGCGCAGGCAGCTGCGCTTTTATGTCAGCCTGATCACCCTGATGATCATCGGCTCTGAGCTGGTCAGTCTTGTGATTGATGCAGGCTATCCGGAAGTGGCCTCCAAATCGGTTCTGGTCTTTCCGTTCTTTGCGGTGTCCTGCATTGCATTGTTCAACATCGGCATCATCCTGCGCGCCTTTTCGGATGAACCAAGCGAAGATGCCGCCCTGTCCGACGTACGCGCATCCACCATGAACCGTGTGGTCCGGGGCCTGGGCACCGGGGCGGTGGTGGTGGCAAGCCTGTCGCCCTTGCTATTGGCAGCCGGGTATTTCAACGCCGCAGAGGCGTTGTTGCCGCCCTATATCATGACGCTTGCCATCCTTGGGCTGGTGATGACGCTGCAACGCTTTGCCGCGGATCTCTACGGCGTCGTCACAGGGCAGGGGGTTGAGGCCCGCGATGCCCTGATGCCGGTGCTGTTTGGCATGATCCTTTTGATCCTGGTCACCCCGATACTGGCCTTGATCTGGGGGGCCAGGGTAACTGACCTGACCGAGATCTGGGCGGCCTTTGGCCGTGGCTTTGCCATTGGCAACAGCCGGATTTCGCCTTCTGATTTTCTGGCCTTTGCGATCATCTTTTGCTTTGGCTACCTGCTGACGCGGCTGGTGCAATCGGCGCTACGGACCAATATTCTGCCCAAGACCCGCATCGACATTGGCGGCCAGAACGCCATCGTCTCGGGGTTGGGCTATGTTGGTATCTTTCTGGCCGCATTGGCCGCAATCACGGGCGCGGGCATCGACCTGAGTTCCCTGGCGATTGTGGCTGGTGCCCTGTCCGTCGGCATTGGTTTTGGCCTGCAAAACATCGTCAGCAACTTTGTCTCGGGCATCATTCTGCTGATCGAGAGGCCCATCTCAGAAGGGGATTGGATCGAAGTGGGGGGCAAGATGGGCTACGTGCGCGACATCTCCGTGCGCTCCACCCGGATTGAGACCTTTGACAAGACCGACGTGATCGTGCCCAACGCCGATCTGGTCAGCGGCACGGTCACCAACTACACCCGTGGCAATACCATCGGCCGCGTTATCGTGCCCATCGGGGTCGCATATGGCACGGATACCAAACGCGTCGATGCGATCCTGCGCGAGATCGCCGAGGCGCAACCGATGGTTCTGGTCAATCCGCCACCCAATGTCCTGTTTGTGAATTTCGGCGCGGATGCGCTGGAATTCGAAGTGCGCTGTTTTCTGCGCGATGTGAACTGGATGATGGCCGTCAAGAATGACATCAACCACGCCGTCGCCGCCCGCTTTGCCGAGGAAGGTATCGAAATCCCCTTTGCGCAGCGCGACATCTGGCTGCGCAACCCCGAAGCCCTGCGCGGCGATGCGCCCGCAGCAGCTGCCCCCTTGCCCCCCAAACCGCAGGACCAGGACCCATGACGCAGATGCTGTTTCGCACCGACGCCTATATGCGCGATGCCAAAGCGATCGTAGAGAGCATCACGCCTGAAGGTGGCGTCATCCTGAACCAGAGCCTTTTCTATCCGACCAGCGGCGGGCAGCCGGGCGATTCAGGCTGGATCAGGTGGGATGGCAAGGAACTGCCCATCGCCACCACCGTCAAAGCCGAAGGGGACGCCATCGCCCTGGTCCCCGCCGAGGCCGCAGGCCTGCCCCCCATCGGGGCCAATGTGACCCAGGCCCTCGACTGGGACCGCAGGCACCGGCTGATGCGTGTGCACACGGCCCTGCATTTGTTGTCAGCCGTGATCCCCTTCGAGGTCACGGGGGGGCAAATCTCGGCCAGCCACGGCAGGCTGGATTTCGACATGCCCGACATTCCCCAAAACCGCGAAGAAATAGAACAGACCTTGAATGATTACGTGGCGCAGGACGCACGGGTCAGCGAAGACTGGATTACAGCCGCCGCACTTGAGGAAAATCCCCATCTGGTCAAGACCATGGCCGTCCGCCCCCCCAAGGGCATCGACAGGCTGCGCCTGATCCGGATCGGCGAGGCAGACAATTGGCTGGACGTGCAGGCCTGCGGCGGCACCCATGTGGCGCGCACCGGAGAGATCGGCGCGCTGCGCCTGGGCAAGATCGAGAAAAAGGGCCGCTGGAACCGCCGCGTCTACATTCATCTGGACAGTTGATGAAATTGCCCGAAAAACCGGTGTTTTCCCTCTTGCAACTTATACCACCCCCACGCTAAACCCCGTGCAATGGATCGGTGGCCGAGTGGTCGAAGGCGCACGCCTGGAAAGTGTGTAGGCGGGAGACCGTCTCCAGGGTTCGAATCCCTGTCGATCCGCCATTTTCACTCAATTTGGCAATCTCTAAGGATCTGTTTAACAACAGAATTCCCCTATTTCATTGACCCTGAGAGCGCTGGGCTTCTAAATAGCGCAGCACATTTTGCTGCACATTTATGCTGCACAGGAGCAAGAATATGAAACCGATCCGCCGCGGTAAAACCTACTTCCTGCGCATGCGCGTTCCGAAGCGCTTTGCCGAGGTCGAAACCCGCAAGCAGGTCT
>Ga0136655_1000477_pt1 | contig 18116 bp, 16 predicted proteins | sample CPBDNA_2_FD_94863 | JGI IMG/M metagenome (GOLD analysis project Ga0136655, IMG submission 94863) | Freshwater to marine salinity gradient microbial communities from Chesapeake Bay, USA - CPBay_Spr_15_0.8_DNA (version 2) | ecosystem: Environmental > Aquatic > Marine > Coastal | place: USA... | reverse complement strand
ATTTATTAATATTCGAAATGAAAAGTGGAAGGATGATTTTACAGGAATCGATCCTGCTATCGGAGGCTATGTTAGCACGTTTTATTCTAAAGCGTACCTTCGCCATCTGACTATCAGCAAAGAGATCCTGGCAGCGCAGATTGGCAGTATTCACAACTTAAGTTTCTATTTGTGGTTAGTGGGACAAGCGCGCGAGCATATCCTTGCAGGTGATTTTAGCGTTTGGAAAGATCACATGGTAAAAAAAGTCAGCACTAGATTATAAAATGAAGATTCTCGATAAACTGATCATAAAGGATTTTTTGAAGACCTACTTTTTCGTAGTCCTCATGCTGATTCTTATTGTATTGGTTTTAGATTTTACTGAAAAGAATGACACCTACATTCGAAATGACGTCCCTTCCCGGGAGATATTTAAATACATGGGTAATTACGGCCTGTATTTGAATAACCTACTGACCCCTATTACGGTATTCATCTCGGTGATTTTCATTACTTCCAAAATGGCCGGAAGAACTGAGATCATTGCAATTCTGAGTAGTGGGGTGAGTTTCCCCAGAATGCTCCGTCCTTTTATTTTTGCTGCCGCAATGATTGGTGGCGTTAGCTTCCTGATGAATGGCTGGGTTTTACCGGTTGCGACCGCTGGAGTGACTAAGTTCCGTTTGACTTACCTCGATAAAGGATCCGCATCTACCGAGCCAAATATTCATATCAAAGTGGGGCCAGATTCTTATGCCTATTTAAGTAGGTTTTACAAGACTGGCTATACAGGTTACCAATTTACTTTGGAAACAATTCGTGATGGTGAATTATTAGCGAAGCTTTCATCTGATCGGATCGAATGGGATACGGCCAAAAATGTATGGACGTTACGCAACTGGCGTCTGAGAGAATTGAATGAGCGCGGGGAGACCTATACAGTAGGAGAAAATCTAGATACAACTTTGTCCATTACACCTGAGGATTTTGATCTTCCAAAAAATCACCACGAAACACTAAAACTTCCAGAGCTCAGCCAACAGATTCGAATCTTGGAAGATCGAGGTGCTGACAATGTCAGTTTTTATAAGATTGAGCGATACGTGCGATTTATGTCGCCATTTGCGGCGATGATTTTGACTTTTATAGGAGTAATCATGTCGGCGAGAAAAACCCGCGGTGGCTCAGGATTTCAGATCGCGATGGGATTCCTCTTGGCTTTTGTGTACATCATCCTATTTTTACTCTCGAGGACATTCGCTGAGAATGGGGCCGAATACCCCATACTTGCGGTGTGGCTACCTAATATAGTATTTGCCGTCACCGGCTTATTGCTTTACAAAACTGTCCCTCGCTAGATGAATGCATCAATTAAAGATTACTTGATGCTTCATTTCATCGTGCTGATCTGGGGATTCACTGCGATTTTGGGTTTATTGATCAGTTTGCCAGCAATTGAATTGGTTTTTTATCGGACTTTGATCGCTTCGGTTGGCGTGGCGGGACTATTTCTAGTTAAGAAAAAAAGCCTTTTGATTCCATTTTCAGAAATGAAAAAGGTGATTGGAGTGGGCTTCGTAATTGGGTTGCATTGGATTTTGTTTTTTTGGTCGGCGAGAGTTTCTACCGCTTCGGTTTGCTTGGCAGGAATGGCCACTACTTCACTCTGGACTGCATTTGTTGAACCCATCTTTAACCGTACTAAGATCAAATGGTATGAAGTTGCCTTGGGTTTAATGGTGATATCTGGGCTTCTTGTGATATTTAGTTTCGAGACTGGATATTGGCTTGGGATAAGTATGGCTTTGGCAGCGGCATTCCTTGCTGCAGTTTTTTCGGTCTTGAATAGCCGCCTTGCCCATAAGCATAGCCCTTATCATATCACTTTTTATGAGATGGCGGGAGCCTGTCTTTTTTCCCTGTTGTTTATGCCTGTTTATTCCAATTTTATTGCTGAGGATGGGCTAAAATTGAATTGGGAAGGATACGATTGGTTTTGGCTATTTATTTTGGGAGGAGTTTGTACCGTTTATGCCTTCTCGGTGTCCGTAGAATTGATGAAGCGACTGTCGGTGTTTACGATCAATTTAACTATTAATCTGGAGCCAGTTTATGGGATAGTCCTTGCTGTTTTGATTTTTGGAGAAAGTGAAAAAATGACACCACAGTTTTATATCGGCACAGCGATTATTCTGGTTTCTGTGTTGACTTACCCAGTGCTGAACTATTGGAATAGAAGGCGAAAGCCTGAGAGGACTTTGGGGTGATTTTTCGCACTTTCATAACCAATTCGGCTTGAATAGGAAACCACAATCGGATTCCAAATAGGACTAGAATTAAAAAAAATAGGTATTTCGGATTTTGTGTAAAAAAGATTTGAACGATCAAGTTGGGTTCAAAGAATTTTTAATTACAATTGTGTCCTAACTCTTTAAATATAAATACTATGAAACTTTTAAAAATAAAATTTGGCAATGAGAGAATTTTTCTCTTTCTCTCTATCTCGATTTTTTTCTCTCTCTCTTGATTTTTTTGCTGGGAATCACATCCTGTCAAGAAATCCCTGATGGTATCCAAGCATTGGATGACCAAGTTGAAGAACTATACGTATCCAAAGTTCCCGAATATGAGTCAAAATTAAAGCACTTGACCCTTTTCATGGGGCAAGTATTTCAAGATCCAAATGCAAGAGCTGAACTATTTGCAACGTCAAAAATTGAGGGAAATCAAGATGAAATATCCATCGACCTAGCTTATCTTTTTGAATCAGGAGTTGACCCTTTTGCAAAAAAGAAATCTGCTATAATTGACGCATTTTACAAGTTAGGTGCGGCAAGAGTTTCTTCTGAAGTTGATTATTCTGTCGAAGAGCTCATTGACTTTATTAGGAAAAATGAAATTGGTATTATGGCTCCGTATTTAGCCAAAAACTTCGAAGAATCTTTCTTAAATGAATTGACAGTATCTTGGTGGACTCAAGAATTTGAGGACTGGAAACTAGCCAAAGATCAAGATTGGAAGGGGGAAACAAAAGCCAGAGTCATTAATCTGACTAAGAATATTAATGAAACTAGTGATAATCAGGAGATCTTTGTAAGTGACGAATATGCGAAAAAGAACCCTACTATTGTTTTAGGGGCATTTGATTTAGAGAGTGAAAGTGAAAAAGCAAAAAGGACTTCAACTTCACAGGAAAATTTTGCAGTTCAAAATTTTGTCAATTCTGCCAATTGTCAGGATTTGAATCAAAATAGCGTTGTTCGTATTCTAATGCCCAATTTGAGGCTTACAAGTTCAATTAGGCCGTGGCCTCATCCTGATCAACTCACTTTATATGTTGTACTTGGTACAAATCCTGGAGGTAATGGACAGGTTAACACATTATTTAACAGCCTGGAGATAAAAAGAAGTGATGCAGGTAATTGGAGGACTTCAAACCTCTCATTTCTTATAAATAACTGGGTTGATATGCAAGTTGATATGAAATTACTTCTCTTTAATAAAAGACCAGGAAATTCAGATGAAGTTCAGGTAAGTGTTAATGTGAAAACAAATTCTCAAGGTCAAACAGAAACTCAATTTGCGACCGTAGGAGATGTTTCATATTATCAAATACATTTCGCTCAAACCTTTAATAAATGCGGTACCATAAATAACCCATTTAGTAACAGGGGTTTTGGACAAAGGTCCTATCTAGGAGTGAATTATGGAGTTGAGCGATTTGGAAAATTTGAATTTTATTTAGTGCCACAAATTCAAATTTGATAATGCGATCTACTTTATTTATTATTTTATGTTTTGGTATGATTTCCCTGAAGGGGATCTGTCAATCAAAAAACTATGAGTTAAAAATTCATGGTGGAATTGTAAACCAATTACCAGGTAATTCACAGTCGAATCAATACGGAGGATTTCTCGGTGGAGGAGCTGTGCGACACGCTCAGCTAGGAAGATGGGATGTCGATTTGAGTTTTATTTATCTAAATAAAACTTCTCCTGAACGAAGGATTAATACCTACGATGGAATAAGCTTGAAAGGGCAGACGAATTTCTTATTTAAGGTCCTGCCAATGGGTGACAGTTATCTTTACCTCGGCCCAGGAATAGCCATTCATCAACCCTTAAGGAGTAGTGGAGATTATAATGGCCCTAGTTTCGGGGCAAATGGAAAGCTCATGGTGCCAGTCAAATTAGGTGAGGTCCCATTTTATTTGACCTATGATGCCGATTACCTTACGTTGATGGGCTTTTTGAGAAATAGTATCGGAATAACCTTTTCACCGAACTTCTAAAAATCAGCCAGAAAGGGTAGTCAGAAAATTTGACTACCCTTTTTTACTTTTAATATAAGTGGACTATTGGAATAGAAGATGCAAGTCGGCAAGCCCTCTGGGCTAAGATTTTTAAAGCGTTGTAATATCAGTCAAGGTTGCCAAAGCCTGCTTCAATTCTGCCTCTTTCAATTCACCTATTTTTTCAATCAAGCAGTTTTTTGAAACAGACCGGATGTGGAAAACCATTAATTCCGAAACAGATTTCAATCCGTTTTTTTGAGACGGTTCCAAAATCGGGTTTCCATGGTAGTTTTTAATTTTAGAAGTAAGAGGAGCGGTGATGACTACTTGAAGGTATTTATTCATCAAATTCCCACTCAAGATCGCAACTGGCCTTCTTCCTGTCTGCTCAGATCCAATACTGGGACTAAGATCAGACATCCAGATTTCACCTTGCCTCATCTTCGACTTGCTTCAGGTAATCTCCCATAGCTTCTTCTGCCACTTGAAGAATGTCCTCATCCTGGGCTGCTTTTTTAAAAGATGTGACGTACTCGGCCCTTTTTAGATGATCCAAATATAGGTTGAGTGAATGTTCGATTAGTTTATTCTTGGGAAGTGAAAGCTTCTTAGCATACTCAGCGAGGCGCTGAAGTAGTTCGTCCGGTAGTGTACTGGTGAATGTGGCCATTGTGAATCGTATTTATAGAACATAAATATAATTCTTATTTACTTAAATTCACTTTCAGCCAAAAAATAGGTGTCCTTCCAATCCATTTTTCTTGGTTTCGAATCAAACAAGCCAAAAACAGAAGAGCCTGAGCCTGACATCGCAGCATAAAAAGCACCAGCCTGATAGAGCTTGGCTTTGATCTCTGCTATCTCCGGATGATTGGGGAAAATACTCGCCTCGAAGTCATTGATCAGTTCGGCCTTCCAGCGGCTCCGGTCTGCAAGGACTTCTTTGAGTTTAACTCTTGGAGCTGACGGAGTCACTCCCGCATAGGCTTCTTTGGTACTGATATGAATTCCAGGATTAATCAAAACCACGTGAGTTCCTTTCAGGTCTAAGTCGATTGGTTCTAAAACCTCACCTCTGCCAGTGGCGATTTTCGGAGTATTTTCAATAAAGAAGGCACAGTCACTTCCCAGCTGTGCCGCATATTCTTCCAGAAAGAAATCATCCAGAATCAAATCAAAAAGATTATTCATCAGCGATAAAGCAAAAGCACCATCCGCTGATCCACCGCCCAATCCTGCACCTATAGGAATGGCTTTATGTAAATGAATCTGTAAATGAGGAAGACTAGGGAAATCCTTTTTTAGTAAGGAAAATGCCTTTAAAATCAGATTGTCTTTTGATTCTCCTGGTATTGAAAGGCCAGTGGATTCAAAAGTGGTTTTTTTGGAATCGATGATCATTTCTAAGGCATCATAAAGCGGAATGGGAACCATACAGCTTTCAATATCATGGTACCCGTCTTTTCGTTTTGAAGTAATGTGAAGACCGAGGTTGATTTTGGCGTTTGGGAAGCAAATCATCGATTAGGAAGTGTTTGGGACAAAAATAAAGGTTTATTTAGCTTTTGCATTGGTGAGAATGCTATTTCAATAATTCTCAGAAAAATCAATTATTCTTGCCGGAAATCATAGCTAATCATTATTCTATTAAAGAAAAGGAAATTTTTTTCAGAAAATTTGAATAATCTAAAATCAGTACAAAATTTTGAGAATTGTTTTTTTAAACAAATCATTAACTGAATTTAGGGGGTATTGTGCTAAAAAAACAATTCAAAATTTGGAAAAAAATATTTTTACCTCCATCTTTTAGTGTTGTTTATGCTAAAATGTAAAATTAAATATTGTAAGTCTGCTCAAACAGGATTAAGTTTGTTCAGTGATTCGATTCTGAAATCTTTCAAACCTATTCAATTATATGTACCGAGTGGTCTTCTTGCTTAGCTTTATTATTCTCATTGGACTTTAATGTGAGGCACTAGACTATTTATCATAATCAAATAAAAAATCTGAAGTGCCTCATTAACCTGAGGCATTTTTTTTTACCCAAAAATATGAACCTGAAAAAGTACAGTTGGGAAATCAGCGATAATGAAGAGCATCCGGCAGGAAAAGCAATGCTTTATGCCACTGGATTGAGCGATAAAAAGATGAAGCAGCCTTTTGTAGGCATTGCCAGTTGCGGCTATGAAAGTAATCCCTGCAATATGCATCTAAACGAATTTGCCAGTTTGATCAAAGGTTCCTCACAGGATCACGATTTGACCGGATTGGTTTTTAATACTATTGGTATTTCCGACGGAATTTCCATGGGGACTTTGGGGATGCGCTACTCGCTTGTCTCTAGAGATATTATCGCAGATTCAATTGAGTCCTTTATTTTGGGACATTCATTCGATGCCTGCATCGCACTTGCTGGCTGTGATAAAAACATGCCAGGTGCAATCATGGGCATGCTTCGAATTGATCGTCCTTCTATTTTGGTCTATGGAGGTACAATTGCCTCCGGGAATTACAAGGGAGAGAAATTGAATATTGTCTCCGCTTTTGAAGCCTTCGGCAAGCGGATCAATGGAAATATGTCGGATGAGGATTACGATGGAGTGATCCGAAATGCCTGTCCTGGAGCAGGTGCATGTGGAGGAATGTATACTGCGAATACCATGTCTTCAGCCATTGAGGCAATGGGGATGTCCCTTCCTTATTCGGCATCCTATCCAGCAAATTCTCCTGAAAAACTCGCCGAATGCCGCCAGGTAAATGAATATATGCGAATTCTTCTGGAACGAGATATCAAACCAAGTGATATCGTCACTCGGAAAAGTATAGAAAATGCAGTGAGAGTAGTGATCGCCTTAGGCGGAAGCACAAATGCAGTGCTGCACTTATTAGCTATCGCCCAGACTGCAAGGATAGATTTTACCCTAGAAGACTTCAAAGCACTCAACGCTAAAACACCGATGATTGCTGATTTTAAGCCTTCTGGAAAATTTTTAATGGAAGATCTTCATGAGCAGGGTGGACTTCCAGCATTCATGAAATATTTCTTGGAAAAAGGTTTTCTCCATGGGGATTGTTTGACCGTGACGGGTAAGACTCTCGCGGAAAATTTGGAGAACATTGATGCTATCGTCCCTTCGATGGTCAATGTAATTCATCCGGTAGAGACTCCGATCAAGCCAGAAGGACATCTTTGTATCCTCTCGGGCAACCTCGCTCCTGATGGTGCAGTAGCAAAAATTACCGGAAAGGAAGGGAAAGCCTTTACTGGACCAGCCGTTGTTTTTGATTCTGAGCAGGAAGCAAATGACTCAATTCGAGATCATCAGGTCAAAGCCGGTGATGTCGTAGTTATCCGAAATGTAGGACCAAAAGGAGGTCCTGGAATGCCCGAAATGCTTAAGCCTACCTCGATGATTATTGGAGCAGGCCTAGGTTCATCTGTAGCATTGATAACCGATGGGAGATTTTCGGGAGGGACCCATGGATTTGTCGTTGGTCACGTAACTCCAGAAGCTTGGACCGGTGGGCCTATTGGCTTACTTGAAAATGGAGATCTTATTACCATCGATGCGGATTCGATGGAGCTTTCTGTAGCAGTATCAGATGAGGTACTTGCCAATCGTAAAAAAAGCTGGAAACAAAAGGAAATAAAGGGACTTCAGGGAACCCTCAAGAAATACAACAAGCTGGTTTCGACCGCTTCTGAAGGATGTGTGACAGATAAATTCTAAGCTATGAAAGATTCTAAGATTAGAGGAGCGGACATTGTCGTGCGCTCATTAATAGCAGAGAACGCGAAGGTAATTTTTGGCTATCCCGGGGGAGCGATCATGCCCGTTTATGATGCCTTGCATGATTATCACGATCAAATAAGACATGTACTGACAAGGCACGAGCAAGGTGCTATTCATGCGGCCCAAGGCCATGCCCGTGTGTCCGGCAAAGTAGGTGTTTGTATAGCTACTTCGGGCCCTGGAGCGACAAATCTGATTACAGGTTTGGCTGATGCTCAGATTGATAGTACCCCTTTGGTTTGTATTACTGGCCAAGTAGCTGCGCACTTACTTGGAACGGATGCTTTTCAAGAAACAGACGTTTTGGGTATTTCTATGCCAGCCACCAAATGGAATATTCAAGTGAGAAGAGTGGAGGATATTGCTCCAGCAATTGCAAAAGGGTTTTACATTGCCAAATCAGGCCGTCCGGGACCTGTTTTGATTGATATCACTAAAAATGCCCAAGTAGATTTCGGTGAGTTCAATTACGTTAAGTGTACTGGTTTTCGATCTTACAAAACTCAGATTCCGGTGGAAAAGAGTGCGATTCAGGAAGCTGCCTTCCTGATCAATATGGCAAAAAGACCTTACCTGCTTTTTGGACAAGGTGTCGTATTGGGCTCGGCTGAAGAAGAGCTTAAATTATTTTTGGAAAAGAGCGGTATTCCGGCCGCCTCGACGCTGCTAGGGTCTGGGGCATTGTCTCAAGATCACCCAAATTATGTAGGTAAACTGGGGATGCATGGAAATTATGCGCCAAATGTACTTACCAATCATTGTGATGTGCTAATCGCAGTAGGGATGCGGTTTGATGATCGAGTGACAGGGGATTTGAAGCGTTATGCTAAGCAAGCCAAAGTAATTCATCTCGAACTTGATCCTGCTGAAATCAATAAAATCGTCAAATGTGAGGTAGCAGTCCTAGGGAATTCCAAAGAAAGCTTGGCCTTGTTGACGGAAGCTGTTCACCAAAAATCTCATCCAGAATGGATGGCTAGATTCCGTGAATTGGAGGAGGAAGAAAATACCGTTGTAATTAATCACGATTTGAAGCCAACGAAAGCAGGCTTGACGATGGGAGAGGTAATCCATCAGATTAACCAATATAAAGCGGATGATGCTATTTTGGTGACTGATGTAGGACAGCATCAGATGATTGCTTGGCGATATTTTAATTATAAAAAAACTCGGACTCAAGTTACTTCTGGTGGATTGGGTACGATGGGTTTTGCTTTGCCGGCAGCTTTGGGAGCGCAGCTGCACGATTATTCGAGACAGGTGATTTGTGTGGTTGGAGATGGAGGAATTCAAATGACCATCCAAGAGCTTGGCACCATAATGCAGACAAAAGCCCCCGTAAAAATCGTTTTGTTGAATAATAATTTTCTCGGAATGGTAAGACAATGGCAGCAAATGTTCTTTGAAAAGCGCTATTCCTTTACCGAATTGGACAATCCGGATTTTGTAAAAATCGCAGAAGCATATAGCATAAAAGCGCAAAAAGTATCGGAAAGGGCTGGTCTAAGAGAAGCGATAGAAGATATGTTTATCCATGACGGTCCCTTCTTTTTGGAGGTAGTAGTAGAAAAAGAAGATAATGTATTCCCAATGATTGCTACCGGATGCTCGGTAGAAGAAGTTAGACTTAGCTAAAAACTGCCTATGAAGCGCTATACCATTTTCGTCATCACGGAAAATTTCATCGGAATCCTAAATAGGATTACCATTATTTTTACCCGAAGGGGGATCAATATCGATGCCTTGACAGCATCAGAAAGCAGATTGGAAGGAATCCACAGGATTACCATAGAAGTTACTGCATCGGAGGAAACCTTGGTCCAGCTAGTCCATCAGATTGAGAAAATTATTGACGTGATCAAGGCATTTTACCACGAAGATGAAAGCGTGGTGTATCAAGAGATCGCGCTTTATAAAATTCCAGTTTCAAGACTTGACGGAGGATTGGAGAAAATCATCAGACAGCATAATGCCAAAATTATCGCTGCAGAGCCTGAATTTGTGGTTTTGGAGCTTACTGGACATAAAGATCAGACTCAGAAACTTCTTGAAATTCTCAAAGAGTATGACCTTCTGGAATTTGCTAGATCAGGCCGTGTGGCTGTTGCCAAGCGAATGCTAACGATCGATGACTTTGTCAAGTAGAAAAAAATAAAACAATCAAATACAAAATCAAGGAACGAATAGGACCTATTAAATCAATTAAAAATGAAATTAAAATTCGGCTCAGTAGAAGAAAACGTAGTAACCAGAGATGAATTTCCTTTGGAAAAAGCTAGAGAAGTCCTCAAGGATGAAGTAATCGCAGTTTTGGGTTATGGTGTGCAAGGTCCAGGACAGGCACTTAATCTAAAAGATAACGGATTCAATGTCATCGTAGGACAACGTAAAGGTTCCAAGACTTGGGATAAAGCTGTAGCGGATGGCTGGGTTCCTGGCGAAACACTTTTTGAATTGGAAGAGGCTTGCGAGCGAGGAACAATTCTTCAATTCTTACTTTCTGACGCAGGTCAAATAGCAGCTTGGCCAATGGTGAAAAAACACCTGACTCCAGGGAAAGCACTTTATTTTTCTCATGGATTTGGGATTACCTATAAAGAGAAGACAGGAATTATTCCTCCAGCTGATGTAGACGTTATTCTGGTGGCTCCAAAAGGATCAGGAACATCGCTTAGAAGAATGTTTGTCGAAGGTCGTGGATTGAATTCTTCCTATGCCATTTTCCAAGACGGAACAGGTAAAGCTAAGGATCGAGTTGTTGCATTGGGTATTGGTGTTGGTTCGGGCTACTTGTTCGAAACCGATTTTTACCGTGAAGTAACTTCCGATTTGACTGGAGAGCGCGGCACCTTGATGGGAGCTATTCAAGGAATATTTGCTGCACAATATGATGTGCTACGTGCAAATGGGCATACCCCATCTGAGGCGTTTAATGAAACAGTGGAAGAATTGACCCAGTCATTGATGCCATTGGTAGCAGAAAATGGCATGGATTGGATGTATGCTAATTGCTCCACTACTGCACAGCGGGGAGCTTTGGATTGGTGGAAGCCTTTCCGAGATGCGACAAAGCCCGTTTTTGAAGCACTTTATGCTTCTGTGAAATCAGGTGCAGAAGCTCAGAAATCTATTGATTCTAATTCTAAACCTGATTATAGAGAAAAACTTGAAGCAGAATTGAAAGAATTGAGAGAGTCAGAAATGTGGCAGGCTGGAGCAACCGTACGTCAATTGAGACCAGAGAATAATTAAATCTAAACCCAAAAAAGATGAGTGAGAAGCTTTGGATATTTGATACTACCCTCCGAGATGGGGAGCAAGTGCCCGGGTGTCAGTTGAACACCCAGGAGAAGATCATTGTGGCGAAAGCCTTGGAAGAATTAGGAGTAGATATCATTGAGGCTGGATTCCCAATTTCCAGCCCAGGAGATTTTAATTCGGTGTTAGAAATTTCAAAGGCTGTTTCAAATCCGATTATCTGCGCACTCTCAAGAGCAGTAGAAAAAGATATCGAAGTTGCCGCTCAATCCTTGAAGTTTGCGAAGAAAGCCCGAATCCATACTGGAATCGGAGTTTCTCCATACCATATTAAATACAAACTCCGCTCGACGCCTGAGGATATTATAGCCCGAGGTGTGGCTGCGGTGAAGTTTGCTAGAAGATTTGTCGATGACATAGAGTTTTATGCAGAGGATGCAGGTCGAGCAGAGCATGATTTCCTTGCTAAAATTATCGAAGAGGTGATTAAAGCAGGTGCGACGGTTGTTAATATTCCCGATACTACGGGTTATTGCCTTCCGGAGCAGTATGGTGGAATTATAGCTATGCTAAAAAACAGAGTTCCAAATATCGATAAAGCGATCATCGCCACTCATTGTCACAATGACCTTGGAATGGCAACTGCTAATACCGTAGCTGGAGTACAACAAGGAGCTCGTCAAGTAGAAGTCACGATCAACGGGATTGGCGAGCGGGCTGGAAATACTTCTATGGAAGAAGTGGTCATGGCAATCAAATGCCATAAGTCAATTGAGGTTCATACTGATATTGTCACTCCTAGAATTTACAATACTAGTCGATTGGTTTCCAAACTGATGAACATGCCTGTCCAGCCAAATAAGGCAATTGTAGGTAGAAATGCCTTTGCGCACTCTTCAGGAATCCATCAGGACGGAGTGTTGAAGCACCGGGAGAATTATGAGATCATCGACCCGAAAGATGTCGGAGTAGCAGAATCTACCATTGTATTAACTGCCAGATCCGGAAGAGCTGCTTTAAAGCATCACTTGGATGCTTTGGGAGCAGAATTAGAAGGCGAAGAATTACGTGAAGTATATGAAGCCTTCTTGATCTTGGCTGATAGCAAACGTGACATTAGTCGAAAAGACCTCATGGGGTTGGTAGGTAAATATGTGACTGATTCGAATTTCATTGAATTAGAAAATGTCGCCTATTCTTCCAATGGGACAATTGAAAGTACAGTTACTTTGAAAATCGGAGATGAATCAATGACCGCATCTGCTCATGGAAATGGCCCAGTGGATGCAGTACTAAAAGCCATCGAAAAACTCGCAAAACCTCATGTTGAACTTGAAGAATTTTTGATTCAAGCCATCACTCATGGGAGCGATGACGTCGCAAAAGTTCACATGAAATTGATCAAAGGAGACAAGCCTTATTTTGGCTTTGCTTCCCATACTGATATTGTCTTGGCTTCTGCTCAGGCATTTATCGATGCACTTAATAAAATCCCAGTCAAAGACTATTCGGCTGCCTAATTATGGAAAAAACAACTCTATTTGATAAAATTTGGGATGCACACGTTGTGAAATCTGTGCCAGCCGGCCCAGATGTGTTTTTCATTGATAAGCACTTTATCCATGAAGTAACCTCCCCAGTGGCATTTCTCAATCTGGAAACCCGAGGAATCGGAGTGAAATATCCGGAGCGTACGATTGCGACACCGGATCACAATGTGCCCACCATTAATCAAGAGCAGACGATCAAAGATCAGCTTTCAAGGATGCAAGTGCAGAAGCTCCGAGACAATTGCTCTAAATATGGGATCGAACTTCATGACTTGGGCTCAGCTCATCATGGCATCGTCCACGTGATCGGTCCAGAATTGGGTATTACTCAACCAGGGATGACCATAGTTTGCGGGGATAGTCATACTTCTACCCACGGGGCTTTTGGTGCGATTGCATTTGGAATCGGTACCTCCGAGGTCGAAATGGTTTTGGCGACGCAGTGTATTATGCAGTCAAAGGCTAAAAAAATGAAGATTACTGTAGATGGGATTCTTGGGAAAGGCGTTACGTCTAAGGATATTATCCTTTATATCATTGCAGAAATCACTGCTTCGGGAGCTACGGGGTATTTTGTAGAATATGCCGGATCAGCGATCCAAAGTCTATCGATGGAGGCAAGAATGACTATTTGTAATATGTCTATTGAAATGGGTGCACGTGGTGGCTTGATCGCTCCTGATGAGACTACTTTCAACTATCTAGAAGGAAAAAGATATGCTCCAAAAGGGGAAGACTGGGATAAGACTGTCGCTCATTGGAAAACATTAAAGACTGATGAAGGTGCTGTTTTCGATAAAGAATATCACTTCGATGCAGCCGATATTGAACCGATGATTACCTATGGAACCAATCCCGGAATGGGGATTAAAGTAAAAGGAACTATTCCGACAACAGAAGGAATGGAAGGCAGCAATAAAGCTTCTTACCTAAAATCTTTGGCTTATATGGGCTTTGAAGCTGGTGAAGCGATCAAAGGTAAGCTAGTAGATTTTGTTTTCGTGGGTTCTTGCACCAACGGCCGAATAGAGGATATTCGCTCGGTTGCACAGTTTGTAAAAGGGCATAAGAAAGCAGATAATATCACAGCTTGGATCGTTCCAGGATCTCGTGAAGTGGAGAAAATGGCTCATGAAGAAGGCTTGGTGAAAATTCTAGAAGAAGCAGGATTTGAATTGCGACAGCCAGGATGTTCGGCTTGTCTTGCAATGAATGATGATAAAATTCCGGCTGGAAAATATGCCGTTTCTACTTCCAATCGAAATTTTGAAGGTCGTCAAGGTCCCGGTGCACGCACGATGCTGGCTTCGCCGTTGACAGTGGCCGCAGTGGCTGTTACCGGTAGAATCTGCGATCCACGCGAAGTGTTCCAAAATTAAAATACGAAGTCAGAAAAGGAAAGAACGAGTTTGATTCGGTAAGTAAGGTTTATGCACCTATCAAATCTTTCAATTTTCCAATCTTCTAATCTTTCAATCAAATAAAAATGGCTTACGATAAATTCACCACCCTCAGAACCACTGCTGTGCCTCTTCCCAATGAAAATGTAGATACAGATCAGATCATTCCTGCTCGATTTCTGAAAGCCACCGAGCGAGTAGGCTTCGGGGATAATCTTTTTAGAGACTGGCGCTACGATGTAGAAGGCAACCCAAAGAAGGATTTCGTCCTAAATGATTCTACCTATTCAGGAAAGATCTTGGTAGCTGGTAGGAACTTCGGTTCGGGATCCAGTCGAGAGCATGCTGTATGGGCTCTGTATGATTATGGTTTCAGGGCGGTTGTGTCGAGCTTTTTTGCAGATATTTTCAAAAATAATTGCCTGAATATCGGTGTGCTTCCTGTTACTATTTCTGCTGATTTTGCAGATAAATTGTTTTCTGCGATCGCTTCAAACCCTGAAACTGAAATCGAAATTGACCTTGCCGCTCAAAAGATCACACTTCTATCTACAGGAGAATCTGAGTCTTTTGATATCAATGAGTATAAGAAGGAAAACATGAAACATGGCTTCGATGACATTGATTATCTACTAAATATGTCAAATGAAATTGATGTGTTTGTTGAGGATAAGTAAAAAGTAAAGGTCAGAATTTAGGGTTCCCCAGTTAAGAAATACGATAATGGAGTTGAAAAGACGAATTGAAATCATGGACACCACACTGAGGGATGGTGAGCAGACCTCTGGGGTTTCTTTCCTGCCTTCTGAAAAACTTCAAATCGCGAAGCTTTTGCTCGAAGAGTTGAAAGTGGACCGGATCGAGGTGGCCTCAGCTCGTGTTTCTGATGGGGAACTTGCAGGAGTTCAGAAAATCACGAAATGGGCTGCTGAAAAAGGCTACCTGGATCGTGTGGAGGTTCTTGGTTTTGTAGATACCCCAGCATCGGTGGATTGGTTAGTGACTGCTGGCGCAAAGGTGATGAACCTACTGACTAAAGGGTCTTTAAATCATCTCACCCACCAACTGAAAAAGACCCCCGAGCAGCATTTTGAAGAGATCGAAAACTGTATTAAATATGCCAATTCCAAAGGAATCGCAGTAAATGTGTACTTGGAAGATTGGTCAAATGGCATGCGAAATTCACCAGTCTATGCACTGGAGTTGATCGATTTCTTGACCACTTTACCTGTTAAGAGGATCATGCTGCCTGACACTTTAGGATTACTTTCTCCGGAGGAGACTAAAAGCTATTTTAGTAAGATCTCGACAAAGTACCCCAATGTGCATTTTGATTTTCATGCGCATAATGACTACGATCTTTCTGTTGCCAATGTGATGGAAGCGATGTTACATGGCGCCTCTGGAATCCATACGACAGTCAATGGACTTGGCGAAAGAGCTGGTAACGCTCCTTTGGAATCTGTGATTGCGGTGATCAAAGATTTTACTGATTTTGAGATCAATGCACAAGAGCAGAAAGTCTACCGAGTTTCTAAGCTTGTAGAACAATTCTCTGGCCAACATATCCCAGCTAATAAGCCCGTGGTTGGAGAAAATGTCTTCACACAAACTGCGGGAATCCATGCGGATGGAGATAATAAGAAGAACCTTTATTTTAACGATTTGATGCCTGAGCGATTTGGGAGAAAGCGAAAGTATGCACTCGGCAAAACCTCCGGCAAAGCCAATATCCTCAAAAACCTAGAGGAGCTGGGTATTTCCTTGGAAAAGGAAGAGCTCACTAAAGTAACTCAGCGGATCATTGAGCTGGGAGATAAAAAAGAGCGAGTGACTACTGAAGATTTGCCTTATATCATCTCCGACGTTCTTCAGAACAACTCCATTACCAAACAAATCAGTATTGAAGGCTACCATATGACCCATTCGAAGGGTCTGAAACCTTCAGTGCAGCTTAGATTGAATATTCATGGGAAATCTTACGACGCCTCTGCTACAGGGGATGGACAATATGATTCGTTCATGAAAGCAGTAAAAAAAATCTATAAATCCAGAGAAAAACAACTTCCAAAACTGATCGACTACCACGTTACTATTCCTCCTGGAGGAAAGACAGATGCTTTCGTAGAAACCGTGATTACATGGGATTTTGGAAAAATATTTAAAACGAAAGGGCTTGATCCCGATCAGACTGTGGCAGCGATGATGGCCACAGAAAAAATGCTAAATATCATCGAAACTTTAAATCAAACTACCCACTCAGAAGAATCCCCACTTTATGGAAATGAATATCGCGCTATTGCCAGGTGATGGCATTGGTCCAGAAGTAATCGCTCAGGCAGTCAAAGTAGTCAAAGCAATAGGTAAGAAATTTCACCATCAGATTACTTTTAAAGAAGCAGTAGTAGGTGCTGCAGCTATCGATGCCACTGGAGAGCCTTACCCAGATGCCACTCATGACATTTGCCTAGCCTCTGATGCTGTGCTTTTCGGAGCAATTGGAGATCCCAAATACGACAACGATCCTAAAGCAAAAGTCAGACCTGAGCAAGGCTTGCTTCTGATGCGTCAGAAACTTGGACTATTTGCCAATGTCCGACCCACATTCACTTTCCCTTCGCTGATTCATAAATCTCCTTTGAAACTTGATCGGGTAGAAGGAGTTGATTTCGTTTTTTTTAGGGAGTTAACCGGCGGAATTTACTTCGGGGAGCCAAGAGGAAGGAATGAGCAAGGAACAAAGGCTTTCGATACCAATGTGTATAGCAAATTCGAGATTGTTCGTCTTGCACGAATGGGTTTCGAAGCTGCGCAAAAGCGAAGAAAACTCTTGACTTGCGTGGACAAAGCCAACGTGATGGCAACTTCCAGACTTTGGAGAGAGACCGTGCAGGAATTAGCACCGGAATATCCTGATGTAAAAGTGGAATATGAATTTGTGGATGCTGTCGCAATGCGATTGATTCAGTGGCCAAAAGCATATGATGTGTTAATTACCGAAAACTTGTTTGGTGATATTTTGACTGATGAGGCTTCTGTGATATCAGGTTCTATGGGCTTGATGCCATCTGCATCATTGGGTTTAACCACTAAGTTGTTCGAACCAATTCATGGATCTTACCCGCAAGCTACAGGAAAAGACATTGCCAATCCATTGGCTACAGTGCTATCCGCAGCTATGATGTTTGATTACGCATTTGATCTAAAAGCTGAAGCTCAATTGATTTCTGATGTAGTGAATCTTTCTTTGGATGAAGGAATCGTCACTGAAGACATTGCAGATGGGGCAAAGGCTTATAAAACTTCTGAAGTTGGAGATTGGCTGGCAGCTAAGATTTTGGAATGATTTTCTGTTTATGAGACTCAAGAAACCACTCTAGAAATAGAGTGGTATTTTTTTTTAGAAAATTTGAAATTAAAATTTGCTTTTTAATTCTGGGGGGGGGTACATTTAGTCGTGATCACTTAAAGGCCAGTTTATCTAGTTATTTAAAAATTTAAATTCTTTGAAAAATGAAGAAGAAAATTTTATTTGAATCGCTTTTTTTCAAGCAGTTTACTTATTGCAGATACAGAGGTAGGTGAATGTGAAAAGGTCTATCATGATAAAAAAAGCAGTTTTTCGTTTCTGGATGTAAGCCTAAAATAGGATATGAATGCTTATTGAGATACCCTAATCCGGAATACCCAAATCTACCTAATATTGGAGGGCAATCTGCTCTTTCCGCTTAAAAGTTGGACTAGTTATGCTGCGATTTTAAAGATATAAAATTCATTTGGTGTTTTCATATTTAAGGCAGAATGTGGAGCAAATGTATTGTATTCTTCGACCCACTT